>Ga0247611_10002537_pt1 | contig 29182 bp, 23 predicted proteins | sample 177DNAGHGhighgp2_FD_192422 | JGI IMG/M metagenome (GOLD analysis project Ga0247611, IMG submission 192422) | Sheep rumen microbial communities from Palmerston North, Manawatu-Wanganui, New Zealand - 1770 DNA GHGhigh gp2 | ecosystem: Host-associated > Mammals > Digestive system > Stomach > Rumen... | reverse complement strand
GTGGTGACTACATTATACCACTTTTCGAGGCTATATGCTATTTTTACGTTCTTTTTCAAGCGGTTTTTGCTTTCAAAGCAGAAATCTCTATAACATTTTTGGCAGTGTCACATGTGGGAAGTTTTAGAATTTAAGAAGTCCCTTCACAACACCGAAAACATGTTCTACCTTGGCCCGTACAGAGGACTTTGCGTGTTCCCGCTTCTTGGCCTTGTACTGACCACTTTTGCTGAGCTTGCGCATTTGGCTTGGGCGAAGGTTGATCTCATACCGAATCTTCTTGCCGGATTTGTTTCGTACTTTGGCATCTTCTCGCTTCTCTGCGCCGAGATACCCGCTGTCTCCGTTGAGTGTATCTTCCTCTCCGTGCATGAGCTGAAGAAAAAGTATCCGAACCTGAGCTTCGAGACCTTGATCGGCTCTGTGCGTGACAGCCGCCGTCTGATGGACGTTTTCTCAGAGTATCGTCCTCAGATCGTATACCATGCGGCGGCGCACAAGCATGTGCCTTTGATGGAGGACAGCCCCTGCGGGGCGATCAAGAACAACGCCATCGGTACATATAAGACGGCTTATGCGGCCATGCTCAACGGCTGCGAACGCTTTGTGCTGATTTCCACGGATAAGGCGGTCAATCCCACCAACATCATGGGAGCCAGCAAACGCCTGTGCGAGATGATCGTACAGAGCTTTGATGCGAAGATCAAGTCAGGCAAAGCGGCGGAGATTCCCCAGCTCTTCACCCATGTAGAGGAAATCGATGTAGACCCGGACAAGACCGGAGCTGTTTTCAGGAATGTTAAAACTGAGTTCGTGGCGGTGCGCTTCGGCAATGTCCTGGGCTCCAACGGCTCGGTGATCCCGATCTTCAAGCGGCAGATCGAGGAGGGCGGCCCGGTCACGGTGACGCACCCCGACATCATTCGCTATTTCATGACCGTGCCCGAAGCGGTGAGTCTTGTAATGCTGGCCGGCACCTATGCCAGAGGCGGCGAGATTTTCGTGCTCGACATGGGCAGCCCGGTCAAGATCGACACGCTGGCACGAAACCTCATCAAGCTCTCCGGCTTCAAGCCGGACGTGGATATCAAGATCGTCTATTCCGGTCTGCGCCCGGGCGAGAAGCTCTATGAGGAAAAGCTGATGGCGGAAGAAGGCCTCCGCAAGACAGACAACAATCTGATCCACATCGGCTGCCCCATCCCGTTTGATACAGACAGCTTCCTTCGGGGAATGAGCGCGCTGATGACGGCGGCTTACCGCAACGATAAGGATATTCGTACCCGCGTGGCAGATATGGTGCAGACCTACCATCCGGCCAATCCGGAGGTTACGATCGTCAAGGACGCCAAGTATGTCGCGCTGGTGTAAGGAGAAGAGAAAACATATTGGATTTCAAATCAGATCCGCGCTATGCGAGGATCGAGCCCTTTGACGGTCATCATAAGAACAACCAGAAAAAAGCCATGATATTTCAAGGACTTTGAGGCTGCACAGATCTTCCTGCGTGTTTGATTTTTCTGCAGGAATCGGATAACTGACAGTCCAAAGCAGGGAAGATGACTTCCTGGGAGTTCCTTGGCCGGCCCGCAATAGAGAGCGGAAGAGTCCATAAGGGAAAAAACCTGGCCCACCAGCGTTATATTGAACAACACCCCATTTGTCAGCAGTATACCATACTGCCTAACAAATGGGGTTACTTTTATGCACTGCCTCTCCGGATTTTTCTTATTGTATCGGTTTACGGTTTATAATGCAGAATCTGATACTCAAGATCATTTAATGGCATATTGTTTTCCCAGATATCACAGACTTTTTCTTCTATTAGCCCGAAGATGCGCTGGAAGGCTGCTTCATCTTCCTTCCCGTCCACTTCATATGTGGCGGCCCCGGTTTCCAATATTGTTGCCCATTTCAGTACGCGGCAGTCAGCGCAAACTCCGTCCTTCGGAGAGACAACCATGTCCGTGCCGAAGCGAGTAACGGGGTCTCTGAAATTCTGGTTGATATATACGAGGTGAAAACAAGGTTTTTCATCCTCCCGACTTAAATAGAGCGTGAGAAAAGGATTACCGGAATTGTTGCCCGGCCTGCACCGATAATATGAGAGCTGTCCCTCCTGTGTGCGGCTGACGATCAGAGCCTCGAACGCGTCATATTCCATGCCTTCCACAGTATAAAGAAGCAGAAGCTCCGGATATGTGTCTCCGTTAAAATCTGAAATGACTCCTGTGCTGAATGTCGTGTTCGCGTTTTTGATGCGTTTTTCCGGGAGCTTTTGGACAATATCCGCGTACTCCGTGAGGACTGTGCTAAGGCTGTCGTCGGAAAGCGGGATCGTTCCCGACTCAATATCCCCGAGATAGTACGGATCGTCTATCGCATGGACTGTCACCGGGAGGCAGGACAGCATTACAAATGCCGCCAGGAACAATAATGTGATTCTCCTGATAATCATTTTTTCCACTCCTTTAATCTTTTTGCCTGCTAGAATGCGTATCATGCCTTGTAATGCAGGATCTGATACTGCAGCTCAGTCATCGGTGTTCCGTCATACCCGTAAACACAGAGCTGCTCTTCGATTGCACCATGGATGCGTGCAAAGGCATCCTGATCCTCTTTTCCGTCTGCTTCGTATACAGCTTCGCGCGTGGTCATGTTTTCGATCCATTTGAGCGTATGCACAGGTGTGAGCTCTCCCTTTGACAGTTCAATGACCGTTTCCACACCGACACGATAAATTGCCCTCGTTACATTCGCGTAGGAAACGTGGAAAAGCGTTCTGCCGTCAGGTCGGCTTAGAGAAACCTGTACCCTTGGAGAGCCCGCATTGCTCCCCATCTGGCATTTCATGCGTCTGATATTTCCCTCCGCTGTGCGGCAAAGAAGCTGAACCTCCAGCGTGTCCGTCCCGTCCGTCGAATAGACAAGGGCAAGTTCCGGAAAGCTGTCTCCGTCCAGATCGGAAATGCACCCGTCATAGCAGTCGTCATCCCAATGACCTTTGGAATCCTGCCAGAGCTGGCCGACAATGGCTGCGTATTCTGCGAGAAGTGCGGGAAGGCTGTCGTCTGTCAGTTCAATGATATCCGTCTGAAAACCGGGCTTCAGGTATCCGGGGATATCCAGCGCACAAGCGCTGATCGGCATGGAGAAAAGAATCACCGCCGTCAGCAGGAAAAAGCAGACAGACCTTTTCATTTTCATCATCAAATATCGTGCTCCTTTCGTCTTTTTCGTATTTACTTATCTGTAATCCACATTGCGGGCCGAACATAAAAACCCTGGCTTTCGCTGGAATTAAAGTCGACATTCCCGTGACTGCCGTCCGTATTTATCGCGCAGATCGATCTGTCGTGGTATTGTGACGAACGCAGAAACCATGTACAGGGTTTCCCGCCCAAGCCGGCAGACGAATAACAGATTCGGTCAGCATCAGTGGGGAAGCAGCTGTCAGCCTCTTCAAAACTGAGCAGGAAGACCTTATCCTGCGTCGTGTTTTCTCCGCCCGCATTTTTGCGGTCCAGCAGCGTGGGCATGAAGCTCCCGGTGATGGTGCTGATCGTGTCATTTCCTCCGGCGCTGTTACCAAGCTCGGTCGTCAGAATACGCGATTTTTCACTTTCATCAAATGCGGTATCGTAAAAGCTCTGATTCAGCCAGGCTCTGAGGCCGCAGCTCTCCCAGTGATATTCCGCGCCCTCGTGGCCGAGCGGCCTGACACTCAGACCGTCGCGGCTGACGAGCAGATACCTGTCATCCTGTTTGTCCAAAATGATCCACTCAATCGGTTCGGGGCCATTTTGGATATTCCCGTCCTGCTCGAAATGACCGAGGCGAAGAAAGCCGCAGTTCAGGTCGATCCGAATAGACGGGACAATGCCGATGGCATCATTGTCAAGCAGGCAGTAATCATCGCAAAAGACCCTTGCGCCGTTGGCGTCATCGGGATCAGTCAGGATGCGCAGCTCTTCAGCGGGAGAAAAAGCGCGGTCAAAAAAGGAACCGTTGAGAAATACGTCGATGGCCTGCCAGAATTTGTCCAATGTCATGTGAGAGTTAAGAACGCCTTCATCGCTGAGATCCAGAATATGGCGGCTGACCGCGTAGGCAACGCCGTCCTGAACCCTGACCACAACCCAGTCGATCGGAGCTTTTTGCGTATTTGGACTGTTCTTTGACGCATAAGACCCCAGAAGCACCACATCTCCCACGGAGACGGAATCAAAGTCTAAGAACCCCTTCTTCCGACTGATTTCTATGCGGTCAGAGCTGACATTCGTTCCGTTGATGAAAAAGCTGCAGTCATAGGAATCCGGCCTCTGCGGAAAGAAAGGATCAAATACCTTTGCATATGCGACAAAACTGTCACCGGCAGCGATAAAAACTCTATCCCAGTAAAAGGGTTCTCCATCTATCTGCGCACGGACCGCGATCTCCGCATCCTCCCCGGAAAGGTTCCAGATCCTCAGGGCGGGCTGGTAATACTCGCCGGGATACAGATCCTCCAGATAATTGGTCCCCGCCAGAAAGCGCGGGAAATCGGCGACTTCATTGTATGAAAAAGACTCTTCATCAAATATGCTGCCTTTTTTGCAGGGCACAAAACCGAGTTCAAAGGAAAAGTCTTCCATGCTGAAATCGGCTTCACCGACTTCAGAGACAAGCCGTATCTCCCTTGATCCGGCGACGAAGCCGCTGCCGGACAGAAGCGGAACATCCGTCCGAAGGGCAATATTCTCATAAAGCTGCTCCCCGATCCGGAGCGAAAAACGAAGGGGATCGGAAAGCCCGATCATTCCGGCATTCTCCGGCAGCATGACAGAAAAGTTTTCGACACGCACGGTATGGGGAAGAAGTTCTGAGGAACCGGTCCCGACACCGATCGCGCAGTCACCGAGGGAGGGGGAACGCAGAGAGACTGTCTGTACCTGCTCACTGTCATTGCGCATGGAGAGGGTAAGGGAGAGGGCGTCGTCTCCCACGGCCAGATAGGAGATTCCCACGGTGACGTTTCCGCTGACAAGGACCTGCTGCTCCAGAAGGTTTTCTCTTTCCGCACGGTCAGCTTCGGGCAAGACCCATGCTTTATCCAACGCAAGCGCATACCGCGTATATGCCGTCTGACCTTCTCTTTTCAAAAGGAGATCGATATTTTGAACCGTGTCATAGCCGCTGCTCTGCAAAAGGCTCCCGTAATAACGATCCCACAGGCTGTATATCACCCGATCAAAATAATCCGACTCCGCGCGGTTTGCAAAGCTGAGCTTCAGCAGCCCCTCCCTGTGCGGGGCAACCTGTATGGTCTCTTCATGAGAAGAACACATGATCCCCTCTATGATCGGGGTATCCGCCTGACAGGTATACACCTCGTCCGTGTCATTCCCGACGGCGAACAGCAGTGTCAGCTGACCGTATTCTGCAAGGCGGGAATCTTCCTCCGCCGTTATGGACAACAGACGCCACTGCACGTCTCCGTCCCGGACCTGCCCGAGAGCATCGGAGACGGGTTTGATTCCGGTCAGGCTGAAATCGCTGAATGTCCAGCGCAGGGGAAAAACCGTCTCGTCCTCTGTGCCGGAGGCGTCAAATTGCTTTACACGCAAATCACAGCTGAGAGAGTATATCTCATCAATCCCGGTCAGTTGGTACCAGCCGTCGCTCTTGCTGTCCAGACTGTAATCCCATCCGAGAATACAGGTCTGTAAGCTGTCTTCTCCCGGCTCGAGCACGCCTGTCTCGTTGCTGCCGGAGATGCACCGCCGGTCGTTTATCACATAGTTTTCAAACGTATAGCTCAGCCTTTTGGCGGAGTTGTTCTCAACGCGGAAATCTGCGCAGATACTGCCAAGCTTGTCGCTCACATCTATCGGCACCTGACTTGCATTTGAAGAATTTTTCAGTGCCATTGACAGCGTGACGCTGCTGTCTGCGGCGGAAAGTGTACTGTCTGCCGGGATCATGCCCGGCTTTCTGCTTGCCGTTTCGACGGAGAAATCATCCCCGTCAAGCGAGACGCCCCCCTGCGTTCTCAAGGCAGCCGATTCATTGAGATTTATCACTGCCCAGCGGGTGGTAAAGTCGTCATATCGGAAAGCCAGCGCAAGGTCAGAAATCTCCTGCACACCGCCTGCGGCTTTTATTTTCACACACATTGCGGCCGTGCAGCCGGCGCCCAGCTTGATCAGATCAGAGCTTCCATAATTGACATGCTCGTAGACATCATAATAAACTTTACTGTTTACGGCTAAGTGTTTCACCGCAAGAAAGACGTCCCTGTCCAGCGTATTTTGCAGAGTCAGCAGGATACCTGCCGCATCGCTGCCCACCAGAATGCGCTCGGCATTGATGCGGATGTCACCATCGAGCATCAGACAGTCAAAATCCGAAACAGGTACCGCATCCTCCGCCGCAGATATCGGAAGCGGCTGACGAAGGCGGAACTCAATAGGGGCGGTGTCCTGATCATCCAGGCTCATCAGCTTCAAGGATTCCACTTGACGGATTCCGCTGCGCTGCATCAGATGGACAGCCTCAAGCTGTACGCTGCTGTCCGCTCCGTTTACGGCAAAATCGGATATAAACGCGCGATTGCTGATAACGACACGCTGGCAGGCATCCGTATGTGCCCGCGCAGCAACCCGAAACACCTCATTTGTCTGGATCCGGCCATTGACCGCAATGTTGTACTGACGGTCGATGTTTGTATCCGAGTCGTTCTGCACGCGGAGGATTGCTTCTACGTTCCCCTGTACATTGATCCTGGGTTCAAATATCTGCCAGGTCACATCCCCCTCCCTGAGCTCACAGGCGGGGACTGCCGGCAATACATGGGGGTGTTCAAGACGGCAGTCCTGCAGATGAAGCGTAAGCTCCCTGGACGTTCCCCGCGAGCCGAGAAGTGTAATCGTGTCGATACTCTCCAGGCCGGTCAGCGCATCTTCGCCAAAATGGAAAGCCATGTATTTGGGGGAACTGTTATAGACCGAAAGACGGAACGCTTCAATCGCGTTCGTCACATCCCGCGTCCCGTTAATCACAACTGAGCTTACATCAAAAAAGCCGGAAATGGACTCCATACCGAGCGTCAGCCCGCTCTTCAACGGAGAATTATCCATTACAGCATAGACATTCATTTCAAACCCGTCGCCGGAGACGCTGCGCGGGGAGATGTCAATATCATAGAGGTTCGGGTTTTCTACCGGAATGAGCGGTGTGCAGTAACTGTTCTGCTGGGTGTCCGTGATCTGCATGGTGGCATAGAGCTGCGTACCGCTCAGCTGGGCGTCGAAAAAGCGCAGCTGCCAGGTAAGCGGCAGGGCAAGCTCGATGGAATCCCGGACATTGATCCACTCGGCAAAGGCGGGCAGCGCGCCGTCGCTCTCCGGCACGCAGCGTGCCAGACGGTCAATGTACAAGTCGGTGTATTCCTTCTCGTCAAAGCTCAGACGCCGGGTGTAGCTCCTGGTGACGCTGTCATATACCGCCGTATCCAAAAGTGTCAGTTCACCGGTCTCCGCGTCCGATGTGAAGGTGTAGAGAACTCTTGCCGTCGGCACCGCGCCCTCCCGTCCGCTGTTGTCCTGATACTGTGCGAAAATGTAGATCTGGCTGCCGTCATCTGACAGGCGATAGCCGATGGGCCCCGCAAGCGGGGTGCCGTTTTCATCGGTGAGGTAGAGGCTGCGGCTGGCATACGCAGCACTGAGCAGTCCCTCCGGGGTGTTGGATACATCGCCGACCCATACGGGATAATAGCACTCCACCTGCCGGTCGGCGTCGATCGAAAGCTGGCTTTCATAGATCCCCGTGTCGGAGGCGGAACCGATGGCACCCAGGATCATGAGCTGCGCGGAGGCATAGTTTTGCCGCTGCTCTTCGGACATCTGCAGACTGAACAGATGCTGCAGGGCAGCCGTAACACCGTTGTCAGTGAGGAAAATCTCGGACCAGTCGGCCATGGCATCCCCAAGAAGCATGCTGCCGAAAGCCTGGATATAGCGCTGATAGCCCTCACAGAAGGGGAGGGCGCGATAGTCGTCTCTGCGGGATTCACGGTAGGCATCCTTGTTATAGTAGGGGTGATAGACCGACAGGCCGGAGGCACCTTCAAGGTCGGGCGTCCTGCGGTTTTCGACGATCGTGTCGCCGAGGGCTTTCTCTACGCGATCTGCGTTTGTAAAGCTGCTGATCTGATCGGTGAGACTTTTCAGGTCCACCAGGTCATATCCGTTGTCCGTGCTCCTGACAACCTCGCCGAAATAGGTGACAGCCTTTCTCAGTCCGGAAAGGGTGGAGAAGAAATCCGCGTTCAGCTGTTTGGAAAGCGGCGCATAGATCTCGTCCATGGCATCGGACAAAGCAGGCAGCTTCGACAGATCCAGGCAGGAGAGGGTCAGACCACGGGTGCCCTCGTTTGCCTCAAAGTAGGCGCCAATTATGCGCTTTCCCGTTGCCGCGCCGTCCGGATCGGATTCGATCCCTTCAAGAAACAGATCATAGGCCCAGCCGGTGGACGGCTCGGTCTCCTCGGAGGCGATCATATATTCGGCGTAGGGGGACACCGCCAGAGCCACCTCGGCAGTGCTCATCAGGCAGGCGTCGAAACCGATCCAGCTCAGCTTCTCTTTGAGGCGTGCATCCTCCAGCGCCTGAGAAAGCTCCGCAAGGCTCAGACCGTCGTTGTCATGGCATTCGTCATGGCACAGGTGCCCTACCGGCCCCTCGCCGTGATCCCATAATATAAGCGCATATTTCTTGGCGGGATAGTTTTCGATGCTGTAGGAGATAAAACTGCTGAGGGTATCGGGATCGCCCATATTGGCGCCCATGGAAGCGTTTTTGTCCAGTCGGAACTGCTCGCCGGTAAGACGGGAATACCGTGTCCGCGCCCATCCTCCGGTATTGGCACCGCCTGTCAGCAGCACGAGGTTTACAGCGTCAGTGTTGAGCCCGGCGCCCTGCATCTCCACCCGGTCCCGGGATGCACAGCCGTTGAGGCTTTCCAAGTTGGAGCCGCACATGTATACCATCAGCGTCAGTTCCTTCTCCGCACTCTGCGCACTGGCCGGGAATGTGAGCAGAAGTATTGTGACAAGAGAGAAGAACGAGCAAATCGCTTTTTTCATGTCTGTATCCCTCCTGAGAAAGATGATGGTATCCCGATTGACCAACGACATAACGAAAAAGAATTCCGCCCTGAAACGTGATATGATTAACAGTTCAAAAACACGTCAAATATAGCAGGAGGAATTCTTAATTCTCGTTATTGACCGATATGGTCATTTTTTTATGCTTTCCGATGCCGCGGTGTTTTAATGTGACGCCGTTTCAGAGACGCCGGCAGCTGTGCCTGTAAGTATCTCCCCTTTGTCAGCGGAAGTTTTTTCACTTGCCTCGGGCGTCGGGGAGGCAGTTGTCGGAATGATATCCGCTTCGGAGCCGTCGGTTTGCTTAAGCTGCTGCTTTTCAGAGCTCTCGGATGTGAGGTCTACGTTCTCGTTTTCCGTTTTGCTTGTCATGCCTGAATGGATGCCGTTGTCTGTCCGGATGGTCATGCCATCCTTCTGTGAATAATAATGAAATAAAAAGACTGCCAGAGCGATTGCGGCGGCGAGAACGATCAAAGCGATCAGCCATGGCTTCGGGCGCGGCTTCGGCGGTGTTGGATTGTTGGGTTTGGAGAGAAGAAAGCTGATGAGCTTGTTTAGAAAGGCATCATAGTAATCAAAGCTCGCCTTGAGACCGTTTTGATAGCGGATAAAATTAATGGATTCCGGAAGCTCCGCGGGAAAATCAAAGCCCTTCAGCATGACAGGGACAATATTGCGCCCGGCTTGATGCGCCCTATCGATTTCCAGACGGACCCAATCGTCTTTACTTGCGCAACGATCCAGCCCGTTGGGCGGGAGAATCAGCACAAAATCCTTACAGCCGTCAATAAATTCATACAGCTTTTCATTAAATGGTCCTGAACGCAGAGATTCAACGTCCAGAAAAACGCTGTATCCGCTGCGTTCCAGAGAGTTGCGCAAGAGCATCGCTGTCTCTAATCCGCCGTCCCGACGATAAGACAGGAATACGTCATAATGCCGCTCCTTATCGTTCATCATCTCATTGCTCCAATTCTTGATAAGAAAGCAATGACTGGAATAAAATAACAGCCACCGCTGGTTTTATATATTTTATCATGGCGTGGGAAAAAAAGCAACGGCATTGATAAAACAGACTGAAATAAATTTGCAGGTATGCAAAATTTTGCAACTCTTCCTTGATTTTTCAGTTTCTCTGTGGTATAGTGAGTCTAAGCTTTTATCATCATTTTATGATTCATTTATTCACGGCGTCCTTTCACTGCTTATCGGATGTATCGGCTGAAACAAACAATGGTAATGTATCGAGTCAGAAAGAGGGGATTATTGGAAAACTGCCTTGCACCCTAAAACAAAAAATGTTTACGGTATCAAAAAGGAGAGAGGTACAATGAAAAAATTTTTAGCTCTGATTCTTGTGCTTATGCTGGTTTTCAGTCTTGCTACGAGTGTTTCTGCGGAAGTGGGCTCCACAAATGAAGCTGAGTCTGTCGACTACGAAAACCCCGTTGTGGATATTGACGAGAACAAAGCGTCCCCTTCTGTCGGTGATCTGGTTCGTTTCGTCCCCATGACGATTGATGTCAGCACCAACAAAGTCATTGTCCGCGGTTATTTCATTAATATGAACACGAATAAAGCCGTTGGCTCATTCAAAAACGTGAAGATGAATGTTTATAAAGACGGTAGCTACCTTGTCGGCGGCAGCTTTGGAACGATTGACGACTTCACAATCGAGCCCCTGAGAATGGAGTACGATGGTTTCTCCTTCTCCGGCAGCCACAATCTGAATCCCGGCTCCTATTCCTGCAATGATCTTTTCTACTGCGCCGTTGATTGCAGCTTCACTTCTTACTCCCGCTAATCATCCATCAGACAATACATAAATTGAGAGCGCGTATTGTGCATCTTTTCTCTATCTGCCTGGTTCCTGTTTCTAATTTCAGCGTTTGATCTCATGAGTTTCTCAGTTTATGCTGTTCCTTTCTGACCTCAATACTTTATCATTTGAAGGGCCAGCAGCTATGCTGGCCCTTCTTTGTCAAAGAGATGCGGTATCAGTGGCCTCTGACTTCAGCCCGAATTGCTTCTCAAAAGCCGTTCATGTCCCGGATATCCGCTCAGGGATTTCCGTGAATATTCAGACTTCTTCAGCAATCCATCCTCTCGCTCCGGAAAACGGAAAATATTGCGGCTCCCGTTTTCGCTCCTTTTTGCCGATGCCGTGACGGCTGGGAGAATACTATGAAAAAGACACTATGCCTTCTGCTTGCTGCGCTGCTGTTGCTGTCCGCCCATGTTTCCGCCTTTGCCGATAACGGCAGGATCATGAGCCCCGGTTCAGAAGGCGGCACATCATCTGCGCCTGCAGACCATAAAGCTTCCGGAATGACGCTGATGATCTATATGTGCGGCTCTACCTTGGAGTCGGGCGATATCATTGGCCCCGGTGGTGCATCGCTTGACATTTACGAGATGTGTAAATCCGGCTTCAGTTCCGACGCGGTAAACGTCCTCATCTATGCCGGCGGCTGCTACAACTGGGTTGCGCCGGAGATACGGGATCAGAGTTGCGGAATCTATCAGATCATCGATGGGAAAATTGTTACGCTTGTCAATGACGGTAGGTTTTACGACATGGGGAAGCCCTCAACGCTCAGCGGCTTTCTTCAGTACGGCTATGAGCAGTTCCCCGCCGAAAAGTATGCCCTGATTCTCTGGGATCACGGCGGCGGCTCGCTTGATATGATTTGCCATGATACCAATTTCTACTGTGACGGACTGACCCTGGACGAGGCGATTGCCCTTCGCGAGAAAGACCCGCACGCCTTGATCCGACCCGACGGCTTGACTATGAAGGAACTGGATGCCGCGCTTGCGCAGAGTCCCTTCGGAAAGACAAAGCTGGATTGGATCGGCTTTGACGCGTGCCTGATGTCCGCGCTTGAAACCGCAAAAATCGTAGCGCCGTATGCATACTATATGGTCGCCTCCGAAGAGACCGAGCATGGCGAAGGCTGGAACTATGATTTTCTGAAAAACATTGAAAACGACAGAAACCCGGCCGAGTCCGGAAAGCGGATCGTGGATCTTTATTATCAGACGATGACGGCGCGCTATCCCAACAGCAATAACACCATGGCCTGCATCGATCTGTCCAGGGTGAATTCTCTGCTCTCTGCGGTTGACAGGTATTTCCAGAATGTCCCGGTGCGGCGGGAGAATATTCGTGATCTGGCGCTTGCAAGAGTCGAATCGGTCTCCTTCGGCGAGAGCAGCAATTGCGATCTTGTTGATCTGCAGGATATGATCGAGCATCTTGACAAACGCGTTCCCGGCAAAGCATCCGCAAAAGACGTTACCGATGCTCTGCAGTCCTGCGTCTACGAGGCAAAGGCAACGAAAAAAGGGTATGGTCTTTCGGTATATTTCCCCTACGCGAACATCTCCGAATTCCCCGCAAATATTGCGGCATATCAGGAAATGGACAATTCCAAAGCCTATACGGCATTCATCGACTCTTTCGGGAGATTCATGTATGCCAATAACTATATGTTCACCGACGCTGCGCCGGAGCCGGAAGGCAATGTCAATTATCAGATTTCCGACGGACGCGGCTGGGCATCCATGGGCACTGACGCACAGGTCGCAAGAGATACACGCAGGCTTTTCGGTCTTACGCTCTCTGACGATCAGGCGGCGTTTTTCCTCTCGGCCAGGTTCCTTGCGTTCCAGAAATCCCAGCAGGAGGACGGTACCGACCTGTGGCATCTCATCTCCGTGGAAAACATAGATGACCCCAAGGACAATAAGCTTGAGGGTGAGTTTATCCAGAGGAATCTCTTTGTCGTCAACTCCCAGGGAGAGCCTGCGGACGGCAAACCGATCGGGTATGCTCTGCGCCAGGACAAGCGCTACGAGGTTCCGGCGGAGCTTGTCAATGCTGACGGCGCCCGCGTAAAGGCACATCTCGTATTCTCCGAAGAGCCAGGTGCCTATAAGATCAAAAATGAGGACATTGATGTTTATCTGTATGATGCCGTTCTCGACGGATACACACCGCGTCTTGATACCAGCCTTTCTGATTTCACGGAAGTAATCTTCCCGGCAGATACCCGTATCATGAAGCAGGCTGCAAACGGCGCGCTTCTGCCTTATGAGCGTTGGGATATCGCCGATGGAGACGAGAGCGCCAGCCGCTGGAAGCTGGATGGAACGGAAGGCCTGAGCTTCGTAAAGGATCGCCTGAACGATGTTCTGGATTCCGTGTATGTCGCGTTTGAGGTCACGGATATCTTCAACAATGTCTCTCTCAGCACCCCCTGCAGTGTGCTCGCCTCCGCCGGATTGTCCAATACCATCGGCGCATATGATGACGGGAACGATCCCGCCCTCGGCAGAGGCCCGCTTTATCAATTCTCCGGCGCCCGCCTCGATGAGCTTCGTGAGAATACGATCGCGTTCTCTGCGAGTGTCACCAATCTTTCTGACACCGAGCTCTGCTACAGCGCACAGAACATTCGCGTCAACGGCGAGGACATCGGGAAAACTGCCGAGGTATACGGTCTCGGGGATAACGACGGCCTGCTTCCCGAGGAAGTGGAGGAGCTTTCCTTCATGATCAGGCTTGACGGCGGCATGGACGCGCTGGAGTCGCTTGTCTTTGATTTTGCAGTATATGATGCCGACGGCAGCGAAATCTTTGTAAGCCATGATATTCCTGTCAACAAATGAGCCCTGACCGCACCAGTGTCTCCCGCTGAAAACCCATTAACGAAAGAACATGCCTCCAAACGCTGTATTCCCGGCAGGTTTGGAGGCAGTGTTCTATAATGACTATATGATGGCGAAGCGCCGCAGCACGGCTGTGGCGCCATATATTCATTGCAGTGAGCATCGCACGAATGATGTTATGCGATGATCATGATACCGGCATACGAAACCGTAAGGACGTGCATGATATGAAAAAGCTTCTGTCCATCCTGCTTATGAGCATACTGTTTCTGATGCTTTCGTCTGTCTGTCATGCGCAGCAGGACAAGCGGAAGGAGCTGACGCTGATGCTTTATATGTGCGGCTCCGATCTGCAGAGCGAACACGGCTGTGCCTCCGCCGACCTCAGCGAGATTCGCTATTCCGGCCTGGATACAAAGCGCGTCAATCTTGTGGTCCTGACCGGCGGAGCCAAAAGCGAAGGGTGGACAGAACCCAAGTACTACACACTGAGGGGTGAATCCCTTGTCCCAAAGGATGTCGGGGACCTCGGCACAAACATGGGTGAATCCGAAACGCTGCGCCGCTTTATTACCTACAGCACAGAAAACTATCCTGCTGAAAACTACGCGCTTATCCTCTGGGATCACGGCGGCGGTCCTCTGGAGGGACTGTGCTACGACGAGCTCAATGAACCCGATCGCCTCAGCCTCACCGAGTTGGAAGCCGCGCTGTCGGCAAGTCCCTGCAATGCGTCCAATCCGCTGGCATGGATCGGCTTTGACGCCTGCCTTATGGGCTCGCTGGAAACCGCGTCAATCTGTGCGCCCTATGCCGAATATATGATCGCCAGCGAGGAGACGGAGCCCGCCAGGGGATGGGACTACAGCTTCCTCGGCGAGATGGGAGACGGCGTATCCGGAGCAGATACCGGCAGATTGATCGTGGATTCCTTCGTGGATATGGAAGACACCGACCTGATGTATACCCTGTCATGCATAGATCTGAAACAGGTTCCCGGACTTCGAAGGCATATGGACGAGATGTTTACCGCTTTGAATGCACAGATGACAAAGGATACGTTTTCGTCCATATCCAACAGCCGAAGAACTGCCCTCTCTTTTGGAAGCGCCACCTTGTATTCAAACTATGACCTTGTCGACCTTTTCCAGCTGTCACAGCAGTTCAGCGAATATGTCCGCAGTGAAAGCGAGCAGCTGCAGGACGCTTTACAGACAGCCATATACAGCAAAAGCAACAGGGCGCACGCGAAAGGCCTGTCTCTCTACGCGCCTTACTATAACAAAGAGTACTTTCAGGACGGGTGGCAGGACAGCTACCGCGAGCTGATGCCTTCCGGAGGATACACAGACTATCTGGAGAACTATTCGAAAATCTGGCTCGGCGAGCAGCTGGTCGATTGGCGCGATCTCAGCTGTTACGCGCTCCCGCCCGCATCCGGTTTTCAGTCAGTCGAGCTGCAAATGTCCGATGAGCAGCGTGCGCATTTCTCCTCGGCGAAGGTCCTGATCCTTCAGGAAACCGGCGAAAACGACGGATACTATAAGATCTATGAGTCGTCAGAGCTGGAGCCGGACGGGAATACGCTGCATTACGACTACGATTACAGTGCCCTGTACGTGGTCGGCGAGGATGGGAAACCGCTTACGAACGCGCTGCCGGTCGAGACCCGGGAGGGTTATTATTACCTCCCGGCCAGACTTGAAAACAGCTCTGCCTACCGGCATGATGATGCTTACGACAGTATGCGCGCTTATCTGCGCTATCAGGAGAGCGATGATCCTCAGGTGCTGCTCCTGTCGGATATTATCCGCCGCTCCGAGGAAGACGGCTCCCTGAGTCTGGGCAGGCAGGGGGAGTACCTGCTCACGGACTGGCCATATGTCTGGTTCGATATCGCTGAACCGCTGACGCCGACAAGGAACGAGAAGGATGAACTGCTGCCATACCCGGAGTGGTCACAGGCTCCGGAGCAGCTGCGCAACAGAAGCATCGTCACCCCGGACGGGCAGCGGATCAGAAACACAGATATCCGAAATCTCTATGACGTGGAAACGCTCGCATCGGGAGACTTTCATTATTTCGGAGAAGTGCCGTCTCATGAAGCTGAGCGCCTGCAGTTCCGCAAATGCCAGTTCAGCGGCTTCGGCCTTTACGCCCAGTTTGTGCTGACGGATTCGCAGGGGAACAAAATCGCCAGCGAATTGATCCCGCTATACAATCCGAATCGCCTCGACAGTCTTCTCTTCACCCGGGAGATCTATTCTGACGGCGGGCTGAAGGCTGTTCTCGACAGAATCGATGTGATCGATGCAGACTACAATTCCGGGCTGTATCTCTATCTGAACATCGAAAACAACAGCGATGCCGCGCTTCGCTTCGAGCTCAGCAATATCTCGCTCAACGGAATGTATATCGCCTTATATGGGATGGACTCCATCGGCGTATCTCCCGATTCCGTCACCAGGAGTTATCTGTATATCAGCACCACCGGTCTGTCCCTGCTGCAGTCGGACAATATCGAGACCATTGCCTTTACCCCCTGTTTTGTGGACCGGAATACCGACAAACGAATCGTATATGCCGGGGATTACACAGTCCTCGAAACCAGGCTGGATATCAGCGGCCTTGATGATCGGCCGGGATTGTTTGAGTCTGCATTGAGCGAGGGCGACCGGATCATCCTGTTCCGTTTGCTCGCCCTGTCTGAGAGCGAAAACGGCGACATTCAGGGAAAGCTTCACCTTCTGAACAGGACAGAACAGCCTGAGACGATCAGCTTTGCCGCCGGGAAGGAAGAGCGTCCCGGCATCGGGATCAACGACCGTTTCATTCCCGACTGCCTGGATCTGCCCAAGGCGCTTGCGCTTTCACCCTACGGCGACACCGTTGTTCCCTTTACGATCCGCCGCACCGCAAATACCCCCGGGCCTTTCGGCACTGTGGACGTCTTTGCTGATCGGGGAATCGGCAGTATACAGGATCTGTCCTTCTATTTCTTCCGCACATCTGCGCGGGACGGGGCCGCGGATGCCTCTTCGGGGCGTAAATATCCCCTGTGTGTCAAACTGCGTCTTTCGGAGTCATTCACGCTTCACACTTCCGCAGATGGGCAGTACACGCAAACGGTACCGCTGATGCGCGCGGAGTCTCTCGGATTGGATCTGATCGGCATCACAAGGGAAAACGGAAAGCTGCGCCTGTATCTGGAAATGTCGGGCACCATCAGGGAGAGGCTGTCTGCCATCGGCCTTTTGAGCGCCTATGTTAACGATACCCGCATGGATACGCACTGGGATTTCTCCCTGTCCGGAGAGGGGAGGATGATGGTGCCGCTGGCCGTATTATCGCAGTTTCAAACGACTTCCCTTGCCGAGCGAGGGGTGCTTGAGCTGTCAGACCCGGGAGGCGGAAACCTCCCGACGAATATTGACTGTATCTTTTTGCAATTCATCTGCGCGGTTGACGACATCGAAATCCAGATGTCGGAGGCTTTTATCGCGCCTCTGACGCCGTTTGGCAGCGGGCAGACAGACATCTCCTGTGATGAGCTCTATGTCGAACCGTCGCTCCCTTTGGAGGAAGCCGACTGACATTCCGGGAACTGCCGACAGCAAGTTGGAATCGGGCACGGGTATAAAGGATGTTCACAGCAGCCGGATTCTCCGCTGCGCTTCAGGACACCGACAAAAAAGGATCATGAGGGGCTTGCCTCGTGATCCTTTAGTTATGCGATGATCAGTATACTGATTTTCAATAGAATGCAGGCAGGAGTTCAGCGCCACGACAGACCGATACGGGGGCTGCGGCAGCTATTCAGGGTATGAAAGAGCATGACCGGATACAGGGTATTACTGCCGCTGTGCAAGTCTGCCCAGCATCTCCCAGGCGTAGGCGTCCTTTTCCTGATCCTCCCGGCTCAGCTGCGCGTAGGGCAGCAATAGGGGATGATGGCGCAGCGTGTTGTCACGAACCGGGGCGTACTGCCAGTTATACATCTGATAAAACCGCATCCAGCGCCGGTGCTCCATTTCCAACAGTTGATCTCTCTGCGTGGGATAGAGCTCAAGGTATCGTCTATAGGCTCTTTCGCAGTCGGCAGTCGAGAGCGTCGAGAGACTTTCTTCCTGCAGCAGATACCGGGCCTTGACCAGAAGGTGATCTGCCGCGGCAATGTTGGACTGCTGCAGAAAAGAGCTCAGCTTCTGCCAGGGGACGGGATTCGGGGAAAGCTCGTTATAGATATCGTTCATCAGCACCGCGCGCCGATTGAGCTCATCCTTTATGACGTATTCCGGCGTCAGGATCTCGTCCCGCTGACCGAAGCAGTCAAAGTCCTTAAGCGGTGTGTTCAATCGGATATGCAGCGCTGCCCGGCTGGTGTACAGGCTGGTGAAAGTATCATATGCAGTGAGATTCTCGCTATCCCTGTCGGAACAGAAAATGATGCGGTCTGCCTTCAGCAGCAGATCGCGGGCGGAGGTCCAGGCCTCTTCATGCAGAAAGAGCTTATCCCCGGTCGAGCTGCCGCCGAGTGCTTTGACAATCTCAGGATGCAGATCGGAGAAGACGGCAGCCGTTCCGAAAGCGTGATACTCGATCGAGCTCTTCGCAATAAAGACATTGTTGAGCAAAGCACGTTCTAACAGGGCAACAGCGTATTTGCCGCCGCCGATCAACACGATGCAGCGTTCCCCCTCTGACAGCGGATGAGTATCCCAATACCGACGGCTCACGGCTTCGGCGAGACTGAAGAGATGTACATTCTCCGGCAGGGCTTCCGAGCGAATATCGCCCATACAATAGGACATGACGCCTTTTTCGCCGGCAGCGGCGGCAGCGGCATAGTTCTCCCAGGGGTCGCTGGACATGGCAAAATAAGTCATCCCTTGTGTGCCCCCACGCAGCTGAATCAGGGCAACAATTCCTGAGGAGAGGAAAACCGTGTTCTCTGCGGCAGCGTGTTTCTTTTCCCCGTTGGGAAAGATCAGAATACAGCCCGGATCTTGCCGGAGCAGAGCCGTGGCCAAAGTATGAGCGTCCGCGTTGTTTTCCTGAAAGACATACCATGCACAGCCCCGGTTCAGGCGCAACCGAAAATGCGGGATCAACGTACTGTCAAGAAAGCGCAGGCCAAGACTGATTAAAGCGCTCAGCAAACCGACACTGCACAACACAAACACAAGCCCGATGATCCGCCCCGGGAGCGATACGGGCGTCATATCGCCGTATCCCACAGTAGAGACAGTAATCAGTGAATACCAAAGCGCCTCAGAAAAATTGTGGATCTGTGTATCATCCTGATGGGCCTCAATAACGGACAGCAATTCTACCAAAAGCAGAAAGATCAACACAGCAATCAATGCCCATTTGCAGCTTTTTTTCAAAGAAAGCCCTCCCACTTGCAGATTCAAGACAAAAGCAGACTGCAGCCCAGAGCGGTCCGACCGACACAATCCTGGTCGGCAGAAGAATTATAACGTATATGGATTGACATTGTAAAGAAATATTATCCAAAGCGTATTATGCGACAATAAAAGCCGTCGGCTTGATACCGAAGTGCCGCTCGCTTGCTCCGCGTTTGAAAGCTTCCGCGATAAAACTGCGCAGGCCCGGATCGTTTCCGACGTTTCCTGCGACAGACTTTGGCCGGACGATCGCAAAAAATATTAATTTGGCAGGGCGAAATGATAGACAAAAGCTGAAAAGAACTATATAATATGCTAAAAATGCAGGAGATTCGCTTGCGCAGGAAAGTCGGTCAGCGTATCGGCTGACCGCATAAAGAAACATGGCAGGGGGTAAAGATGAGAATAAAAAAGAGCTGGCTTAAACGCCACTATGTGGCTGTCATGCTGTTCCTCATCGGGCTTGTTTTCTGCTTCAGCCTGAGAGGATACTGGATATACTATAACGAGCTCGGACTTACTACCTGGAACGATGGAAAAATCGCGTTTTTCCGACCCTTGTTCAGCACCATCAAGCTCTTCGGAATGGTGTTTGATCTTTCCCTTGACGAGAAGCTTCTGCGGCCGAACAACGATGGCGTCATCAATACCAGATTGGTCGAGGCTTATTATCTTGTGGGCATTGCGCGCATCATTGCCTTTATCCCGTCCGGGGCCGCAATTCTGGGCCTGCTGAAAAAGCTGCTGCCGATGGCAAGCATGCGCCTGTCCTATTTCCTGTGGAGCAATAATCCGCTGCTGAAAAAACGGCTGCTGCTGATCGGAAACAATGAAGACAACATCCGTCTGTATCAGACCGCCGAATCGCAGCGCGGCGCGATGTTGTTCTCTGAGCCGGGAAAGGATGCCGTGTTTCTCAAGGGAATGGGGGTTCGCCGCTGCGTTCCCGAGAGTGACTACAGGGATGCGCCGGAGGATGGCGGCATGGAAAAAAGCCTGAGTGAACAACTGCGGCGTACGCTGTCGACAGAGAGACGGGAATTGACCGTGATTATCAACACGCAGGATGATGAGTGGAATCTGCATCTGTGCCGCGCGGCTGTCGCCTGTATTCGAGAGGCAGTAGAAGCGGACGTGACGGCTGAAAGAAGACGGAAAAAGGAATTCAATGACCCGGAAGCGGAAAAAGAAGACCCGGAGCTTGCGGATCTGAGACGGCGTGTCATAGAAAAGCTGGAGCGCGTCAGGATCTTTGTATTTGGCAGCAGACAACACGAGCAGATTTATTATGCACTGGAGAACGCCTCCTTTGGAACGCTGCATTATACCAATAAATATCACATCTGCGCTTTTGATTTTGTAACGCGCTATCCGATGACACAGTTTCTGACCGGGAAGAAGGCGTCGCTGCTGGAGGGCAACGGCTGTGTGGCTGCGGATATGGATTTCAATATGATCTTCATCGGCTTCGGCGACACAAACCGGGAGATCTTTTTGGATTCCTTCTCGACCAATCAGTTTATCGTGAGCAGAGAAAACGAATTGCCGTGCCTGAAAACGGTTCACTACCATATCTTTGACAAGAAAAGAGGGGCAGAGCACGACAAGAATTTGAATCATTCTCTCTTCCGTTATATGGACGATTTCTATGCGCTTCTCAAAACCGGAAAGCTGAAGAAAGAGGACTTTTTGGAGCTGCCGCCCAAACCGGAGACTCCCGTTGCTCACGAGATAAGCATTGACAATGCGGAATTCTATGAAGAACTCAGGAGGGTTTGTGCCGATAATCCCAAATCTGTCAATTATATTGTCATCGCCTTCGGGGATGACTTCGACAATATCGACCTGGCACAGCGCCTGGCCGACAAAAAGGGAGAGTGGGGGCTTCCGGATCTGCACATCTTTGTGAAGGTCCGCAACATGCAAAATGAGGATGTGGCTTCGTTTTTGAAAGGCGGCACGGATAAGCCCTACATCCCCTTCGGCGGCGAGAGCTTTACGCTTGATCAGGTCCTCCACAATGAGATCGAGGAGATAGCGTATGCCAGAAAACGCGCGACACTGAACACGGTGAGCACGAATGATCCGCTGAACAGAGACAAGGCGTCAGGCAGCGCGGCAGCGGCCGTACTGTACAGCTGGTATACGACGGATCAGATCACCCGGCTCTCCAGTGTATACAACATTCTGGGGGTGCGACTGAAGCTGCAGCTGCTCGGCCTGGACTATGTAAGGGAAGAGGAAACTGAGAAGAATCCCCTATACAGAAACCGGATTCTGCGGAACGAAGAGGAATACCTGGACGTGTACGCGGTGGGCTGCCGCCCTGAAAAGAGCAGCCGGCCCGAGGATTATCGCGGAGCACACATGAGCTATGACAGGAAAACCGCCATGGAGGATTATAAAACCTATCTCCCGCGCCGCAACCTTGCCGTGCAGGAGCATTACAGATGGAATGCCTACATGATCCGCAGCGGTTTTATTCCGGCAACAAAACAACAGATCCGGGAAGGAAAAGTCAAAAGCTATGTCGGCGCGCGTTTCCATGCAAATCTCTGCTCCTTCCAGGCGCTGTTTGCCTATAGGGAAATGAGGAATGACTGGCTTTCCGAGCATGAGCCCGGGAAGAAAAAGGAGGACGTCATCGCGTATGACTACAAGCTCATGGATGAGGCCTGGCTTTTCCTTAATGCCTGCGGTTACAGGATCGTGAAGAGATGATAGAAAGACCGGAAAGGGCCTTTTCCAATGCGCCGTTTCCGGTCGCTTTTTCTATCTCTTATCTCTGTATTTCCCGGGGAAACGATACTGTATTTTGCCGATAATACAGAGTCCTGTCAAAGCCTCGGGCGAAGAATTGCGGGGCATTTGATATTTTCAGGAAACGGAAGCCCGAAATGGAGTTCTATTTTGAAGCCGGCGGTGGTATGATACAGACAGAAAAAGAAATGCGGAGGAGGGACGATTATGCGATATGCTGTCAAGAACAAAGGAAATCTCGTGCGAGCCTATGAGCTGGGGGCGGGCAGTGAGATGGAAAAGCTGCTTATTGAAGAGGGCTCAATCTGCATGCAGGCAGACGGCAGTTACCGCCTTCGTTCCCGGGAAGCTGTCAACGGCGAAGGACAGCTTGCGCGCAGGGGAGACTTCTTCAAGGTGGATACTGTGGACGGCAGGCATTATCCCTATCCGAACAAACGGGACTGGTTTCTTGAGAACCATACACCGCTGGGAGATGATCTGTATGAGCAGCACGTCAGCCCCTTGCCGATCTGGACAAAGGACGACCCGCCTTGCGACATGATCGACTTTCTGCTGGCCTCCGGCAGACTCAAAATCACCCCCGGGGACAGCGCACGCTATTATAACGCGCTGCTATGGGGCGCACCCATGAGTGCTGCGGAGGATGCGGTGATTGTCTTTCATAAGCTTGGGAGGAATGAAGACGGAAGCATAGCGGAAATCAGCTTCAACTTTGTGGAGCGGCAGATGTTTGAGAGGGATTACACGGTCTGTGAGCCGTAGGCAATCATGTACCGGCATCGGGACAGGCAGAGCAGTTGAGAAAATAAAACGGACAATGCGTAGGCATAAGAATATGCCAAAGACATAAATCAAACACCGAGATCAGGTGAAAATAAAGGAGAGCCGCCATGAGTAAGACAGGCTATAATTCCGAGAAAATGTATACCTTTATCCGCGGCTTTGCCAGCGGGGCACAATTAAAAGAGACACTCAGTGCGCTGTCCTATGCGCGCGAAAAGCACAGCGGGCAGCTGCGAAAGAGCGGCGAACCCTATATTGTCCACCCGCTGACGATGGCCTGCAACGCCATCAGCATCGGTATCCGCGAGGATGACGTGCTGGCCGCGATCATGCTGCATGACGTTTGTGAGGACTGCGGCGTCGATCCCGCGCTTCTCCCGGTCAGTGACCCGGTGAAGCACAGCGTAGAGCTTCTGACCTTCTCTGTAATGGAGGGGGAAACAAAGGAAATCGCCAAGAACCGCTATTACAACATGATCCTCCAGGACCGGGCGGCAACACTGACAAAGCTGATCGACCGCTGTCACAATGTATCCAGCATGGCGGGGACTTTTTCAAAGGAAAAACTGCGATCATATATCGAGGAAACGCGGCAGTATGTGCTTCCGCTGCTGCGCAAGGCCAAGATTAAATATCCGGCGGATTCGGACATGCTTTTCGTCCTGAAATATCATATTACCAGCGTGGTCGACTCCATCGAGGCAACCATGCAGGTGTATGAAGGCAGCGAAAAACAGGAAACCGTGGATAATTAAGCGAGCTATGCGGGCGGTACCCTCACGCAGGACGGGGCCATGGCCGGGGCGCTGGAGCACGCACAGCTCAAGAAGGATCAGCTTGATTTCGTGAAGAAGGCAGAAATGGACTGCGAGCATGGCAAAAAGGTCTGGCAGATCAAGTTCTGTCAGTGCGGTCTCAAGTTCGAGTGTGGCATCGATGCCGAGTCCGGCTTCGTCCTTAAGTTTGAGAAGGACCGGGATTCATTCCATAGTAAAAAGCAGGGGCTGCCTTTTTGGGCAGCCCCTTTGCTGTGTTATGCGTCGATGCCGCGGATGTGCTTTCGGATTGCGGCAGGGTGGATCTCACAGGCTTCAAGGTGCTTCCTGCAGCCTCTCCGGGAATTCCTGTGGTTGCGAAAGCACTTCGCCTCACTCGGCTTTTGCCTCTCCGTACAGCTCCTTTTCGTGCTGAAAGCCCCAGTTCATGATGGCATAGAAGACGGGCAGCAGATCGCGGCCCATCTCGGTCAGCGAATACTCCACGTGGGGCGGAATCTCGTTGAACTGCTTCCGGCTGATGAGACCGTCCTCCTCCAGCTCCCGCAGAGCTTTCGTCAGCATGGTGTTGGTGATGCCGGGCAGATCCTTCCTGAGCTGGCCGAAGCGCACGGTGTCATAGATGCACATTTCGTACATCAGCTGAGACTTCCACCGCCCCTGCAGCATAAGCAGCAGCGGCGTGACGGGACAGTTGCCGTCCCTGGTCACAATGCCCTTTTTCACATTGACCAGGTATTCCTCATAGCTCATATACTCACGCCCCATGTTGCCCTCCTTCGAATTTCTTCCAGCTCAGAACCCGCTGCTTCATGCCGTTCATATCCAGAACACCATACGCAAAGCCCTTGCGCACCAGTTCCTCCGGCACATACTCGTCGTACTTCTCAAAAACCGGCACTTCCTTTTCATATACGAGCTCCAGTGCGTCAAAGTCTTTTTCCGCTTCCTCACAGACGATCTCGTAAAATTCTGCCTCGCTCACCTGCATGGTGAACTGCATGTAGTATGGGCGGGAGGACTGCAGGCCCTTGAGGCCGAGCCGAGTTCCGCAGCGCAGCTTCAGGAAGCGCTCCATGGCGAGAAAAGCATAGGACCCGACCCAGGGGAACAGTGCCCACATCTTGCCGCCGAGATGGACAAGCGGCCTGCCCGCCATACGTGATTTCCGAAAGGTCTCCCGCGCATCCGCCAGCCGACAGACGGCATGGGGCATCAGGTAGGGGTATGATTCTCTGCCAGAGCATGGAGATCAAGACCTGGATCCCGCTGATTGCGTATGTGTTGATCTTCGGCATTTCCGCCATCGGTTTCATTGCCGCGGACGCCATGAAGGAAGAGGTGGAGCGACAGAACACCGTACATAAAGCCAATGTCGGCACCATGCGTGCGCTCCAGTCCAAGGCCGTCTTCGTTGCAAGTCAATGCGAAGATGCTGAGACAAAAAAAGCGCTGGACAGCTTCTCTGAGGCCCTGCGTTTTTCTGATCCCGTGAGCAACGAGGCCACCGCTGATATTGAAGAAAACCTCACCGGGCTCCTGGAGGAACTGGGCAGTGCGGTGCTGGACAAGGATTATCCCGCAGCCAAAACACTTTGTGCCAGAGCTTCAACACTTCTTGCAGATCGCAACAGGATGTGTAAGCTGAACAAGTAAAAACTTTTTAAACTTTTTATGAACATGGAACATTTTGTCCGTCCTCGTGCCCCGTTTAAATGAGGGGATATACGAACAGGCAAAGATGAAGGTGATCGAATGTCTGAACAGAATCATCTCGGCCCGAAAGGGTTTATCGCAGTTGACCCATATAACAAAGGGAGCATCGCGGAAATCCCGCTGGAAAGCAACAAGTCATGGCTGACACTTTTCTACGCGCTGCCGGAAGAACTTGTGGCAAAAGCTACAGCATATCTGGACTTCCCCCGCTGCCCTTATGAAGTCCTGCGCACGGACAAATACGACAATCTTATCAAGCGAAAACTGGATGCTGTTTCACCGGATCACAAGTTCCCGGTGCCGGCGTGGAAGAAGGAATTGAAAAAGTTGGAGGTGAGTTATAAAAAACAATCCGAAGAGTTAGAGCCCATCCGTCAAGAGTTGAAAGAACTCTACAGAATCAAAGGAAAAATTGACTATATCCTGCGGCAGCAAGGAACGCAGGAAATACAAGAAACGCGAAAGGAGAAACATGCCCAGGAAGAAGAAATCCATTAACCACAGCGACCTGCCCGATCATGAAATTGAAGCCATTGCCCGCTGCATCCTGCCGGACATTCTGGCTCTGTTTGAAAGTGAGGAAGGCCAAAAAGAATTTGCTGCGTGGAAGGCGCAGCATGAGTTAGAAGGAGGAATCTATGCCGAATAAGAAAATCTTCAAAAAGGACTTGCAACAACGTATAAGTTATGTTAATCTCACATTAGAAAATATGACGATCATTGTGAGAGGAGAGAATATGAAAATCATCGGTGAACGCTTGAAGCAGCTCCGCGAGGAAGCAGGATTCTCGCAGAACAAGCTGGCAAAGCTGATCGGGATTCAGCAGTCCAGTCTCAACCGCTATGAAAGCGGCTTTTCCAATCCCACCCCAGAGACGCTGCTCTGGTTTGCGGATTACTTCGATGTGTCGATGGATTACATCTACGGACGCACGGACAAGCCCCAGGGCAAAACATACAAATACAAGCCGCGCTTTGATCCTGAGATGGCGAAATTTGTGGAGATGTGTTTTGAGCCGGGTACGCGCGCCAACAAAGAACTGAGGGCCTCAATTTTGAAAATGGTCTCGGAGGAATCGAAATGAAGGCAGTCATCTATGCGCGCTATTCCTCAGACAACCAGAGGGAAGAGAGTAAACAGGAAGTTGTCGTTATCTTAAAATGCTACTCTTGTAATAAATACCCGCGCATGAATGCCACGCGGTGGGCAAGCTCCCGCCGAGTAAGAGGGCTTTCAAAGTGACCGTCATAGCCGTGGTAAGCCCGCTCGACCTGATGCAGCTCCACCGTCACGCCCTCTTCCTTCATTTTTTCCGCGTAAGCGATCCCCTCGTCCCGCAGACAGTCCATCTCGCAGACCTCCACATAGCTGTCGGGCAAATCAGCAAAGTTGTCGCTCTGCAGCGGCGCCGCATAACGCAGCTGCCCATGATCGCCGTTTTTGAGATACATATTCCACATGTGGCGGTTTGCTGTCTTCGACCAGCTGCCCATGGCGTATTCGTCCATGCTTTTGTGGGTCATGGCGTTATCCGTGACTGGATAAAAGAGCATCTGTAAAATCGGCATGGGCAAGCCCTCGTCCCGGGCCTTCTGGCAGACAGCCGCGGCCAACGCCCCGCCGGTGGAATCTCCCATCAGAACGATGCGCTCCGGATCGATCTTCTCCTGATAGACGGTCTTCAGTTTTTCCTGCAAAGCCCGGTAACGCTGCGTGTCCGTGACCTTTCCGAGGATCTCCGCCATCTCCGCCAGCTGCCTGACGGTCATATAGAACCAGGCGGTGGTGACCTCTGTATCCGGATAAAACAGATCACGGATATAATCCCGGAACATCTTGCTGCCGGGCTCCAGCCATTCTCCATAGTGGAAGCCTGTTTTGATGATCATGTTACGGTACTTATAGCGTTTGAACAGCAGGAAGGGATTGAGCTTCCCGGCACGCTTGAGATTAAAGTCGACGAAGCGGACGATGGTGTCAGAGACGTTTTCCAGGATCGTCTTGTCCCCATAAAAGCGATAAAGCGTCATGGCAATGTTGGCAATGGCGCTGGACCAGCCCATACCTGCTCAACACAGATACCAGACCCTTCAGGTCGCTTAATTGATTTCTTTGACTAACTTTTGGGGTTCACTTCAGAATGAGGCGCTGCTGTAAAACTCATCCCTTTATTGCCCTCACCAGGAATAAGGGGGTTGAAGAAAAATTCAGCTTTTCTTCCTCTGACCATACCTGCTGCCAGATCTGTTCATCCGCCCGGGCATGGAGACCAAGGCCGCACAGCTGAGTCAGGTCCCATGCGGGGCGGCGGATGCTCGAGAGCGGGACACGGCGGGCGATGTCCTCCATCACATCGAAGTTTTCCCCCACGTTCTGATCCCACACACCCTGTTCGGCGCTGTTGATTCGATCCTGATCGTAGGCGGCCTGTGCCTTCTCGTCGAAGAGATAAGCATACCAATTGGCGTCAAAGTTCAGAAGCAGACCGCCGGGCCTCAGCACACGCGCCCACTCGGCGTAAGCCGCGTCCGGGTGGGGAAGATTCCATGTCAGGTTGCGGCTGATCACCACATCGAAGGAGGCGTCTTCAAACTGGAGAGCCTCCGCGTTCATCTCCATAAAACGGATACTGTCGGCCAATCGGCCGGCATTTTTCTTTGCCTCTTTGAGCATGGCCGGGGTCAGGTCGATCGCCGTCACGTCATACCCCAACTCACAAAGAAGAATCGCAAAGAAACCGGGGCCGGTGCCGACCTCCAAAACACGAAGCTGATCCGCCGCAATTCCGGGAAAATGCTGCACAATCTCACCATGCAGGCAGTCGCTCCATTTTTTGCGCTGGTCGGTTTCAAGCTCCACCTGATTGACCTCAGAGTACCCGGAGGCGCGACCGGTCCAGTATGCTTTGTTTTCAGCTAAGATTTCCATTTTACGGGAGCCCTTCCACAGTATTTTTATCAAAATATCACGCCTAGCGTTTTGAGCCATCATGCCGACCCTGACCCTTGCCATCGCCATGTCTGCCAAATACATGCGGCAGGTGCGGGCGACAGTGCTGGAGGAGCTGAACAAAGATTACGTCACCGGCGCCCGGGCGCGCGGCGTCCGCAACCGCGTGATCCTCTGGCGGAGCGTCATCAAGTCCTCCATGCTCACGATCATCACACTGCTGGCCCTCTCCATCGGCAGCCTGCTCGGCGGTACGGCCATCATTGAGAGCATCTTCATGTGGGACGGTGTGGGCAAGCTCGCGGTGGACGCCATCACCATGCGCGACTATCCGCTGATTCAGTCCTACGTGGTCTGGATGGCAATTATCTACGTGCTGGTAAACCTCATCACAGACCTCCTGTACCATGCGCTGGATCCGCGGATCCGACTGGGGGTGAGCGAGGGATGAAAGAACCGACTGTCCGGGTACAAAAGATCGAAAAGGACACCATCAAGACCCGGCTCATCATCTTTGGCGCTCTGGCGCTGGCCCTCCTTCTCTGCTCTGTTTTCTGCGAGCACCTGACGCCCTATGATCCCTGTGTGCAGGATCTGAAGAACGCCAAGGCGCCGCCTTCTCTGGAGCATCTCTTCGGCACCGACCGTTATGGGCGGGATATGCTCTCCCGCGTGATCGTCGGCAGCAAGACGAGCATTTTCTCAACCCTCTTGCTGGTGGGCATCGTGACTGCCCTCGGCACCATGGTCGGCGTTTTCTGCGGCTGGCACGGCAAGTGGATCGACACTGTGCTCATGCGCATTTCCGATATGTTCCTCGCCTTCCCGGGACTGGTGTTCGCCATGGCCGTGGCCGGCGTTCTGGGCGGCGGATTGCAGAACGCGATCATTGCGCTGGTGGCCATCTCCTGGCCGAAATACGCCCGCATTGCCCGAAGCCAGACCCTGGCCCAGAAGGAG
>Ga0247611_10002536_pt1 | contig 29208 bp, 22 predicted proteins | sample 177DNAGHGhighgp2_FD_192422 | JGI IMG/M metagenome (GOLD analysis project Ga0247611, IMG submission 192422) | Sheep rumen microbial communities from Palmerston North, Manawatu-Wanganui, New Zealand - 1770 DNA GHGhigh gp2 | ecosystem: Host-associated > Mammals > Digestive system > Stomach > Rumen... | reverse complement strand
GAAGGGTATCGGTCAGCACCTCGTCGTCGAGGTACAGCGTGACGGTGCCGCCTTTGCTGGCTGGCAGGTGGCGGTTGAGAGCAGTGTCGTGGACGGTCAGCTCTACCGCAAACGGCATACTGGCCTTGATGGTATAGCCCCACCCTATTGACAATGCCAAGATGCCGATAGTCCACATCAGAACCCTCTGGATGAGCAGACGCCTGTGGCGCTGCCAGATGGCATCGAACTCCACGCCGAGCAGTTTTGAGATGAGCTGCACGTAGGCCCGCTCCTTGTTCATCCACGCCCAGCGGTAGTTTCTCTCGTGGATGTTGGCTCCGAGAATCTCAGGTATCCCGAGTGCCTCCACAACCGGATTGAAACATTCTGTCTCCTTGTCGCCGCTGTGTGGCTGGCCGTCCACAATGAAGAAGTGTATCTGCTTGGTGCGTCCCAGCTGGTGGAAGAACTCTATCTCCTTGCCCACCCACACCGACTGTGCCGAACGTGGCGAACAGATGACGATGAGGTTCCGCGACTGTCGCAACCGCTCCTGTATCTCCTCCGTCAGTCCGCCAGGCTGTATGTCTGTCGGGGCGAAGAAGACGGGCTTGATGGGTGTCCGCTCCCATCCGTGCTCGCTGCACAGTGTGGCTGGCATACGGTAGTGCTCCAGCTTGCGCTGGACACGCCGCCCCCACTCTGTGTCTTGAGAGCTGTAGCTGATGAACGCGTAGTATTTATACTGCTGTTGTTCCATTATCGCTTCGTTTTCTTTGTCTTTTTCCACTGTTCGTAGGCATTGCGAATAGCCTGCTTCTCTTCTGGTGTGACGTAGTAGTAACGCCAGGTGCAGCCAATCATACCATCAAAATGCTCCTCCCTGACTTCACCATTCTTGTAGAACAGGAGATCTGCCGGTTTGCCTTTCATCGACACCACCTTGTCAAAGAAATCCTCGGAACTGTCGATGTCCCAGTCGCCATATTTTAGAATATAATAGAATCCCGACATACCGCGCTGGACGGTTGGCAGCGATTTGATGTTAGGCACCAGCCCTACGGCGGCCTTGTCATCCAAATAGTGCTCGTAGCGCTGCCGATACTCTTCGGAGGTCTCTGCCATCTCACCCAGTGTCGAATAGATGTAATTCAGGAAGATCATGCCATCGTTGTCGCCGGCCTCATAGAATTCCTCGGTGATTTCCTCGCCCTTCTCGAACATCTCCAGTGCCTTCACCTTGTTACCCAGCCGACCATAGAAGACCGCCAGGTTACCATACCCGTCAATCAGACGTCTGCGAGTAGCCTTCCTTTCACTCCAAAGTGCAATGGCCTTTTCGAAATAATCCAGTGCTTCTTGGTTTTTCCCCATTTCCTGGAACAGGTTTCCTAGGTTGTTATATGTCACAGCCAGATTGGGATGGTGCTCGCCTAGAATCTTTTTACGCATTTCAACGGCTTTTTCATAATATGTTTTGGCCTCTTCATATTGTCCCAGTCCTTTGTAGTCTGTTGCAAGGTTATTGTAGCACGCTGCCAGTTCGAAGTCATAGTCGCCCGGAAGATTCAGGTAAATTTTCTCTTCCTTCTTCCCACATTCAAGGGCTTTCTCAAAGTTCTCCATTTTATAATAAATAAGAGCCTCGACATGGTAAGACTGGGCCGTGTTCTCATGCAGGTCGCCAAACAGTTTCAGACTCAGCTCCAAAGATTGATGACTGTATTTATGGGCTTTTTCAAAATCATGGCCATCTTTGTATGCAGTAGCCAAGTTCGAATAGACGACAGTCATGTCGGGCGATGTGTTGAGTTCTTTCTCGGAGAAGTAGGACAAGGCTTTCTTATGGTACTCTATAGCTTTCTTGTAATCACCTTGATAGCTATGCCACGCACCTATACAACTATAAACCTTTCGGAAGTCAACCGAGTCTTTGGCAACGCTCAGTGCTTTCTCATAATAGCGCATGGATTCCGAAGCGTCTGATTTGTATTCATATAAGAAGTCGCCTGCTGCCAGCAACCAGTCAACGTTCGTGGAGTCAAGCTCCGTACGGAGTAGCAGGTAGTGGGCGGCCGAGTCGTTCTGGTGCTGCATCTTAAAAATCTGATATTTGTTGTAGCAGAGCTGTGCCAGTTCGTCGTTGTCTTTGGCAAGCATCTCCCGTGCCTTATCCAGCTTCCGCTGCTGGGCAGCCAGCACCTTCTGTTTCTCTAATTGCTGGTCCACATGTGTACGAATGTCGCCTCGGGTGTTGATGAGCGAGTCGGCCTTGTCCAACTCTCCGTTCAGTATAAAGTTGCTTACTTGGCGGTGGAACTCGTCTATCAGGTCGAAATCCATGCGTGTATAGGCCTCCACCATTTCTTTGACGATGCTTTCGTTCTGCTGTTCGTCATCATTCAGTTGCTGCATCAGCTCCTCGTACTTCTGTTCCGAGATGCGGTTCTGCTCCTTCAGGGCCTCAATCTCCCGTTCGCGTTTCTCTAACTGCGCATACATGTTGTTCTTCACACGTCGCTCAATAGCCCTTCGTTCGGCCGCTTGCTGTTTCTTGTCTTCCATGACCAGCACCAGTGGCGACTTCGAGTAGCTGTACGGGTGCGACAGCACGTCGGGGTCGATGAGCACATAGTCATCCTTCTGTACGCTCTGCAATTGGAACTGCTGACCGGGCATGGGGAACGAGAAGTTCCCGTCCGTCCTGCTAAGCACAGTATTTCTGCCCTTGACCTGAATGATGGTTCCGGCAAGCCTTGTACCGCTAATCACCGTACCGTTAGCCGCCAGGCGCCCCTTTGTCTTTACGTAGCCTTTCTGTGTCTGTGCTATCGTGAGCAGGGCCATCAATGCCATGATTATAGTGCAGATGCTTTTCTTCATTGTCGTCAGTTTTTTCTTAATCAAAGGTTAAAGACGGGGCTTTCCTAATCGTCCTGTGGCCGCAAAGATAGGCATAATTTCCGAAACAGACAAATTCTGCGGAGCCTTTTTCTTTTTTGTGGCCTTACAACTCTATAGAGCCGCTACCTCCTGTTTTCTATCAGAAAAAACAAGGAAAGTTGTTCTGGCTCACTTGATCGTGAGCCAGATTTCCTCGCCGCGGTCCAGCGCAGCCGTCATCTCGAGCATCAGCTGCTGCATGGCCGTGCGGGAGTTGACGACCATGCCTTTCTTACGGTTCCACCCCGGCAGGATGCAGCCCTGTGTGTCGGTAACGTAATTGCCCGGATGGATGCGGACGCCGTTGAATCCCGGCACGTCCATCAGCAGCGGCAGCCAGCGCCCGAAGCGGTAAGACTTCGTGATGAGCACACGGTAGCGGCCCTCGGGGACGGCCGTGCGTCCTGGTACCTTCTTCTCCTTCTTCAGGTTACGGCGCTTGGGCTCCAGCGTGTCGCACAGATAACGCTTGTCCTCGGTTACATACTCGCCATCGACACACTTGCCGACCGGCTCATTCAACTGGACATAGAGATGTCCGATGGTGTAGTTCGCCTGCTTGGCGAAACGGTCTAATACCAGTTCCATATTCTTATTGGTATTAAGTGAAAGAATATGGATGCGCACCCATGAAAGCGGACTTTCCGCTTCTGGGGGCAAAGATAGGCAGACTTTCTGGATGGGCAACTTTAGGTAAAGTCACTTTTAACGTTTTGAGCGGCTTCTGTTCTTGGCTTCACGGTCTTCGCGACTGTCATTGATGCGCTTGCTGGCCATGTTCAGCAGTTCATAGAAGTAGTTAAGAGCATCTTCGCGCTCAAACGCCTCCTGCAATAGAGCGAACGGATTTTCGAACTTCTCGCCGAAGGGAACGCCAAGCCATTGCATGACCGCCTTGAAGTTTTTGGCCTTATGTTCTTCGTCGTCGCCCGTCTCACGGATAACGAACATACCTTTTTTATATAAGATGTACATGATCAGGACAAAGAGCTCCTTATCCCCCTTTGCAATCTGAAAAGGCGGGTCTTGATTGATTTTTGAAAAGTCCACGGAAAATATCTGGGACAGCAGAAGTGCCGCTGCCCTGTACTCAGGCTGCTCGAGGAGTTTCTCAAGAGCGCTGAGCCGTTGGGTGATCCCCAATTCGTTTCCTTTGGTCTTTTCCATTTCCTGACTGTATTTCTACTTTGGGTCACGTCGTCGAATCTCGTATGCATCCATGTGCATAATTAGTCGTAGAATCAACAATCAAGAAAACAGTTGAACCGTCACATCGCTATGTGATTAGAAAAACAAATCCTATACAAAGATAGTGCTTTTCTGCATACGTTGTTCGGCTTTAATAACTTTTAACACCAAAATTAACCTTATAGGGCTAACCAAAAGACGGTGCACCCGTGCACCCCGTGCACCCAAAACAAGTGGTTGGCGTCCGAAAATTTCATATTCTCGGACGCATGTACCATCCGCGATGTCCCTTGTAGGCTCCTGTCTGGAAGTGTTGGGCCAGTGCTACGGATATGTCCTTTACGTTAGGCATATTTGCTGCTCCAACACGTTCTTGCAGGTGCTCTACGATATTTGGGAAATACATCAGGTTATCCTTATTGCGCTCCATCGGCTCGAAGTACTCCGTCAGCACAATGTCAACTTTCTTCATTTGCTGGAACTGCGCGTTATGTGCCTCCATTCGACATTCCTCCTCACGAGTGGGGTAGTAGGGTACACCGTGTTTCAGCTCCCAGACGGCCTGTGCGTAGAGCTGGCGGTAGTTCACCGTCGGCTCCGTATTGATGACGCCCGTCACCGGACAGCACAGGTAGCGGCGCGAGCCCGTCGGGTCGGTCAGCGGACGCGGACTGTTAGTCGTGGCGATGAACGAGGCGGTGCGCAGCGAGCGCACGTACTGGTCGCTGCGCATGCGGCGCACTTGCACGTCCTTCTCGGCCAGGATACGTTTGATCTTCGCCTGCTCGCGCTCGGTCTTGGCGTTGTACTCGTCGATGTTGACCAAGGCCATGCGTGCCAATACACGCTCTACCTGCTCGGCATTGTCCATTTTGATGTCGTCGATGAAGTAGTCGCGCAACACTGGCGGCAGTATTATGCGACAGAACGTCGTCTTGTGCGTGCCCTGCGCACCGATGAGCATCGGCACCAGCATGTTGCCGAAACGCTGGTCCAGCCCCATCCACTGCGCCACCATGCCCAGGAACCAACGGTGGAACAGCGGCTCCCAATCCTCATAGTCCGTCGGCACACGGCGTGCCAGCAGGCTGATGTGGTCAACGCGCTGTCCCCAGCGTCCGCAGCCCTCGAGGAACGTTGTCAATGGATTGTACTGCGGAATGAGCGTCGAGTGCAGGAACAACTGCAGGTCGATGCCCCAGCCCTCGCCACCTTCGCCCATCTGCTCGAACGTCATGCGGTTCAGGTCGCGGTCGGTCAGCTGGCGCCAGCTGTGCCACGCACCGTCGTTCGGCCGCCATTCCTCCACCTTCTTCACCGTATTATAGCGCAGCTGGTAGCGGCGTGCAAAGAAGTCGCTGACACTGCGGGCAATGCGCTCCTTCTGGTTATAGGCGGACCGCAGTTCGCCACCGCCCTTTACGTACACGGCACGGAAGATCTTCCGCACCTCGTCCTCCGTGAGTCCCAGACGCTCCTGCGCGGCCGTGCGCAGCACGCACGCCTCTTCGGGCAGCCCCGTCTGGCGGCACTCGCGGGCCGTCAGGCGTACCACCGTCTCGCTGTCGGCCGACTGCTGCAGGGCGCGTGCCAGGCAGGTATAGTACGAAATGCGCATTTCGCGGAGTGTGGAAACCTCGTTTGTCTCCACCAGCTCCCCTTTTCTGTTGAAAATACTCTTCTCTTTGTTCATATTGCTCTGTTTTTATGTGGTTTGACATCTTTTCATCGTCCGAAAGGGCCGTTCTGGCGTGCGGAGGCCATTTTCTGTTACACGGAGGCTCCGTGCAGAAAAATATAGGCTGAATTTTTCCAAATATAGGCTCTATTTTTTCAAATTCGGCCTCTATTTTTTCGTGTTAAGGCCCTTTTTTTCATGATTTTGGGTGCACGGGGTGCACGGGTGCATCATGTTTCCGTTAGCCTAGTGCAAAGGTAAAAAATTGTCCGCGTGTACCACTGTGAATGTAGGGTGCCGGACTCTTAAAAATAGTTACATGGCTGATAATCAGATAAATATGTGGTTAGAAATAACGCCGTATGGAGAAGTGTCAGGCTGACACGCAAACAATTAAGTGTTTGCTTTTTCGTCATTTTTCTGCTTAAAAGTTTGCTTATTCGGAAATAATTACTACTTTTGTAGCGTCCAAGCCGAGAACTGGAGTCTTAAAGACGATGGTGAAGGGCGGGATACATATTTATGGAAAGGCGTTTACAATGCGTCTTGTCTTTGGCTACTTAGAATCTAGCAAATCCTATAACCCGTCAAAGAACAAGGCAACGGTAGATGCGCATGGGTGTGTTATATACCTCCATTTCTTATTTTGTATAAGGTATGGTATCAGTATATGCATATTCGGCGTGGGCTTCTGGCGTTGCTCGTTCTACGGGAAAGGGCAATGCTAGAGCCATAAGTAGCGGGACGAGTGACAAGGTACAGACTCTCACGCTTTTTTCGTATTTATGGGTTACCTAAAACGATCTAATAACTTGTCCAGGCAAGGAGAGACGCGGGACACCTGATGTAATACGAGATGAACACGATTAAGAACCTGCCAGAGTTCTCTCATCGAAATTACGAGATAGCTGGTTATGTCGTTGGTGCAACTGTTACGTGCAGTGGCGCATACTTGATTTATCAGATTCTGTTCAATTCCGATATTACCTTCACTGCCAATTGGAACATGTTCAAGTCGGTGCTGATGTGGCCGCTCTATATCATTGGGCTGCTGGTTATGTTTGCCAATTGGAATATGTTCAATTTCTCCTATGACACCTACGACAAGATAACCTACGATGACGGTCATGTGGAAGTGAAACGCAACTGGGACATTATGGAGTGGATGTTAGGACATGTTGTTTTCCCCCTACTATGCCGTTTCTTCTTAGTCCCGATTATTATAGCGGCATTGATCTATTATCCATTGATGTGCATTGTCCACCTCATTGGATCCATCTTCCCTTATATATTGTCCCTCATTATTGTTGGCATCATATTTATGGCATGGATGTTCACGCGCTGGTTCCAGTTCCGTTATCACTCAATAGTATTGATATTGGTTGGCATTGTGTTTACCGGCGTTTTCTCTGTGAGCGGATTCATTATATCAGAGCCAAAGTTTGATGGCAATATCCAATTAATTGTTGATAATCAACAACCTAAAAATCCAGGAAACGATGGGCCTGGTACGCCTAACGACCCCGGAAATAATGGACCAAAGCCCGGAAACTCCAATGACCCGGGAAATGATGGTACCCCCAATGCCTCGGGAAATAATGGTCCAGATAATAACACGCCTCCAAACGAGAAGCCTGACGATGATAAAGGGAAAGATGGAGGTGATGACAATGGAAAGCCAAATGGAAAGCCAAATGGAAAGCCAAATGATAAGCCCAACGCGAACTCCGTTAAGACAGGTGGCGGACCATGTGTTGGTCTATACACCAAACTTCCTAGTGGCACTACGGAGTTTGAGGGTATGATAGCCGGATTCCCCATAGAGTTCGCCATTACTAAGGACAGCAAAACAGGAGCATTGAAAGCCACTTTCATCAATATTGATGTAGACAAGAGCATTGAACTTGAAGGAGAAGAAATCGATTGTGATATCAGTTTCTTTGGCAAGGCCGATGGTATTGACTGGATATTCTATTTGTCCGGAACTCTTGATGATATTATTGGCACAGTAAAGAGTGGCGATGGTAAGAGACTGAAGGTTAATCTTCATCAGAAAAGAAACAAGTGACGACGAGTTTGACTAAAGACTTATGATGTTTTTCTCTCTTTTTTCGACAGCTTTTTCAAGCATCTTCTATGGTGTTATAGTCACGGCAGTGATTATGGCAATACTCTATGTCGTGCTCAAATCACTGAGTAAGGGTATAGTCCAAACACCCATGTTCTTTGTAACAGGTGTCGTGCTTGCCGTATTGCTGGTAATTCAGACCTCTTTGATGATTGGCGCCATACAAGCTAAAGAAGCGGCAGACGCTGCCCAACTGTATATGAACCAGCTTTTGGAGAACTCCTATGGAACGGTGAGTGCTCAGGACAGTCAACGCGTATTGGATGCTGTCACGGAACGATTCCCTCTGATTGGCACCTATTGCGGGATAGCCGATTTCTCTGGTAATGACGTGAGCAATCTGCCTAAAGCCATGCACGACAGAATGATAGAATTACTCAATTCTTACATCTGGCACCGTGTGTGGTGGACTCTTGGCATCATCGTCGTTGCCTGTTTTGTAGTGATGCTATTCGACAAGCCTAATCGTGGATATAGTAAAAGCGGTACGTTCGCCTCGCGCCACGAAGGTCGTAGGGCAAGGACGGGTAGTCGTCAGCGTGTGAGCAGAAGAAGATAATAATTCACAATAACAAAACCTAAAATTATGTCAGCAAACAGCTATTGCAACACCAACCACATCCTGATAGGACTTGGTGGTACCGGAGGAAAAATTCTCCGCGCATTCAAGATGCGCATGTTTGAAGAGTTCCCTGATCCGAAGGAACGCGGCAAGCAATCGGTGCAACTTCTCTATGTAGACTCGACGAAAGAGATGATGCCCAAGGATGGCAAAGGACGCGCCGACTTCCGTGTGCTGGGACAAGATGCCTCGTTCACGAACGAAGAGTTCTTGTTCATCAAGGGCAATGATGTTAGCTATATCCTTGACCATATTGACAGTTTTCCATCGGTGAAGGGTATCGTCAAGAATGCCGCTGCCGTCAAGTCGGCCATCGGAAATTTGGGCGAGGCAGCCGGACAGATGCGCCGTGCCGGTCGCCTGCTCTTTGCCAGCAATGCTGTGGCTTTTGTCAATGCAGTACAGAATGCTTTTGCTCGTTGTGCACAAATCTCCGGTAACGAATCGGAACTTTATATCCATATCTTTGCCGGACTGGCTGGTGGTACGGGTTCTGGTAGCATCGTCGATGCTATCGTACAGTGTCGTAAGCTGTATCCCGATGCTGTCATCAGTGTCTACGCCATGATTCCAGAAATGCACCTACCAAAAGCCAATATGGACCAAGGCCGCTACTATCAGAACGGCTATGCTGCCATTAACGAACTGAATGCCCTTCAGGCAGGACGCTATATCCCTCACGATATTACTGGTTCTGGGGCTCCCGCTAACGTATGGTCAGCAAGGGTACATGGTGTTGCCAACGGTATCACACTGTACAGCAACGTCAATGATAATGGGTTGCGTTTGGACTCGCTGAACGAACTGCCAAAGGTTGTCAGTGACTACGTCTTCTCGCGCGTTTTCCTTATCAATAGTCAAAACAAGGCATGCGAGGATATCATACGCGGTTATAACTTTGAGAATATGAATAACTTCGAGGTGGAGTATGATGAGCTTGGAGGCGACCTTGATGATAATCAGGAACAGCTCATTGCACGTACGAAGAAGGTTAATTCGTTTGGTATCAAGCGCGTAATGTATCCAGAACTCCGCGTACTGAAACACATCACTTACACGACAGGTGAGAGTATTCTCCTACAATTTAAGTATAATAACTGGCGCGAGGAGATGGGCTTTGTTGATGAGGAGGCTAACAAAGACTATCGCGAATTGTATTTCAATGACAAGAATATCCAGAAATGGATGCTTGACGACGACCATCTGACACTGAACAAGAAGATTCTTGCTTCGGACAAGGATCATCAGGATATTGACGAGTACTGGCACGACAAGTCACTGGGCTATGCCAACGATCAGACCGTGAAGAAGGCCGACTGTCCGCTCAACGAGTTGGACTCGCTGCTCGGGGAGGAGTTCTTTGCCAAGCAGTTCCGTGGCGTAGGTGTTGAAGCATACTATGCCGGCAAGGCAAAGTCTATACCAGACATGGCACGTGAGATTCGTCGTAACATTGAAAACGAACTGTTTGAATTGTGGAAAGCGGGCGATGTGAGTATCGTAGAACTGCAGAAGGTGTCGAAGTTGCTCATTGAGAAGGTGACAGATATACGTCAGCATATTGAGGATGAGATTCAGAAGAACGATGAGGATGTCAATGCCATTAGCGATGACTGTAAGGCTAATGTCGCCGAATGGAGCGACCTGAATCTTATTCAGCGTCTGGCCAACAAGGGTGATCGTATCTATGCACGTCACCAGACCGACCTTGCCGACCTCTATGCTGCCCGTACCCGTACTGTGGCATTACAGTTTGCCAAGTCACTGGCCCTGAAGACGCTTAATGCTGTACAGAATCTGGATAACGATATCAGTGCCTTTGCGGAAGTCATAAATAAGGCCATCACCGAGACAGAGGCTCTTATCAGTGCCCAGCAGAAAATCAATAAAGGCATTGAGGACATGCGTGGTGCCATCGTCGAAGTCAGTGAGGAAGAAACGATGCAGGAATTTGAGGTTGAACTGAAACTGGACAAGACAGATATGCCAGCCATTGCGACACAACTGCGTCAAGCCATCTTGCCTCAGTCACCATTCACAGACTTTGGTCATTTGGCAAATGATGTCAGTATTGATGACATACGCGATGCTTTTGACATCAAGTTGACGGAGATTGTGCGTGCCAAGCATAACGAGAAGGCAGAGAGTGACAAGAAGGTTCTAGGTATGAACATCATCACCCAGTTGCAACAGAAGCTTCAAACGGAAGAAGATATTCGCAGCTTCGCATATAAGATTGTACAGCAGAGTGGTGTCTACCTGAAGCTGAACAACGACCAGATACAGTTGCACGTTCGTAACAACGAGGGCGACCGCTCACCATCGAACCCAGCGAGTATCAACAAGAAGGCTATTCTCGTATCGATACCAAAGCCGAAGACAGACAGCCAGAAAACTTTTGCTGAGAAGTTGGAGAAGGCTTTCAAAGCGTCCTTCGAACAAGGTACAGCCATCACCACCCTATCATTCGACATGACCAGTCCGCGCGAGAATGAGTTAAGTATCGTCACCATCAGTTACTGCTACCCGATGCGTTGTGCTGAATGGCTAAAGACGTATAAGGAAAAATATGATCGCTTCCTTAATACGGGTAATAAGGCTACAGACCGAAACAATGCAATACTGCTGCATACGGAGGACGATGGTGCCGACTTGCCCTCACTGTTTGTGGTTGAGAATGCAGAGGAGATAAAACCCATCAACAATCCTGGTCCAGTTCCCCCGCCACCTCCGGGTCCTGTACCCCCCGTGCCGCCCACGCCGCAACCCATAGAGCCGCAGGTGCAGATGATGCTTTACATCAACGGACAGCAGTATGGTCCATACGACTATAAGAGCCTGAAGACGTTTGTACCGACAGGACAACTCACGCCGCAGACACTGGTATGGCAGCAGGGTATGGCAGCTTGGACACCTGCAGGTCAAGTACCTGAATTGGCAGGTCTCTTCGCACCTGCAACACCCACGCCTCCTGTGCCACCGGTGCCTCCTGTGCCCGGTGTTCCCCCCATGCCCGGCATGTAATGTAAATATAATAGAAGTTTAATGTTATAAATAAGAAAAAACTATGGCAACATCATCACGTTCTACTGAACGATTCAAATATGGCATCTGCCTAAACGACGAGTGTCCGCTGTGCAAGGAAAAGAAAATTCAACAGATTCCCATGCGCAAAGATTTGGTGTGTACTAACCCCGATTGTGGCAAGCCCCTACGTGAGTGTCCGCCTCCCAAGACAGGTCCCAACAAGAAGCTCATCGCTATTATTACTGCTGCAGTGCTAGGCATCGCTGCTATTATCTGTGTCATCTTCGCACTGACAAACAAGCAGCCGAAAGGTGATGGCGGTGGCGGTGAAACTGATTCCATTCCCCAGACAAAAGTAGAACTTGTTCTTACTCTGAACCACACTATGACATCGTTGAAAGTGGGTGAGTATGATACCTTGAATGTAACCATTACCCCCGAAGGCACTCAAGCTGCCATAGAATGGCTGGCCATCAGTATGGATGGAAATATTGAGGTTCAGGACGGTATTGTAAAGGCAGTGAAAGAAGGCTCCGGCAAAGTTCAGGCTAAGGCCATCGTAGGTACTGATACCGCCAAGGCCGTTTGTGCGTATACCATTGAAGCCGCTGAAAAGGAAGTGATTCAGGAACCTGAGAAGCCCAGGGATAAGAAGCCTGATGGCGAAGGAAGAGGAAATCAAACCTTTGTCAGGGGAGCTAGCCTTGGCTATGGCACCTATACGGGTGAGGTAAAGCCAGGAACTAAGATCCCTCATGGTCATGGTACCATCACCTACAGATCATCACATGCCATTGCAGGGGGCTATAAGGCCAGTCCTGGAGACAAGTATGAAGGAGAGTTCCGTGACGGTAGACCTTCTGGCGGCATTGGCTATTGGACGCACGATGGCAATATAACAACCATCAATCCCTAATAGTGGATAATAAAACGCTGAGCATGAGAATCTGTATGACAATTCTGCTGTCGGTAGTGGTGGCGTGGCTGGAAGCCGCGCCCCAGTACCACACGCAGCGACTAGAACAGATAGCTCACAAGGCTGGTATCAGCATTCCCGAGGAACTATCACCGTCAACCAGAGTGGACAGTATTGCCTCGCTGAAAGGGCACGCAGTGTGTCTGCGCACCAATGGCTTTGGCGACGTGGCTCACATTGGTTATAGCCTCTTCAGCCAGGAACTGATGAACCATTACAACAGGATTCCGCTCTTTGAGTTTATTGAGCGCTATCTGCTGGAACTGGATCTCGGTCTTAGTGAACTTGGGACGACCAAGCGTATGGAGGTGGACCAAGTGGTGATGGTTGAAGGTACGTGGGACGTGTTGAGACAGCTGACACCCATTTCCAACGTCTCTGTAAACCTGGAAGAAGTGACCCGTCGCATGGCTCGCTTGACTTTCAAGGTCAACGGCCAGAAAGCCGTCCTCACCATCCCCACGGACTGCCAGCTACTGCTCGGTGCCAATGCTATAGAGCTGGAGCAGATAGCTCTTCGCGACATTCAGCGAATAGTTCCTCTGACAGAAGAAGATTCGTGGGGGAATAACTGGGAAAAACTGCCGCGTACACGTGGCGGAGATATCGAAATTGTCCAAGGAGGTATCTATATGATTGAAGAGATACGTGGCGACCTCTATTTCAATCGTCATCGCGACAAACTACAGCTTATCTGTTCAGCAAAAAACCCTGCTCGCAGCGTTAGCAATATCATGCTTACAGGGCGTGCAAAGCGGGAAATCCCCATGAGACTTGCCTTGAATGAGTACGGCCAAAAGAACGATACCATTCAAATCGCACTACAGCAACTGGTAGGTTATTTCCAGTCAGAAGGCTGTAAACTGTATTTTGGTATCAAGACCCGTGACAAGGACTTGCTAAGCGGAACGCTCTTTGCGCATAACCCAAACCTGGCTTATACCCACATGGTCTCTGTGTTTTTTCCATTAAGCCTACTTGACAGTGGAGAGGGCGTTGTAGATGGTGTTGCTTATGTTTACATTCCAGTACAGCATATTCCAGAGAAATATTTCAAACAAGAATATAATCCGATAGAAGAATGAAGAAAAAACTTTTAGGACTAATGGTTTTGGTACTTACGCTGTCGTTTAGTGCAACAGCACAAAATGCCGACCAGATTAAGAAACAGATAAACAGCATAAAGAAGAGTAGTCAGTATCTTTATGCAGAAGCTACTTGTGCAACGGCAGAAGATGCACGCGTTTTGGCAGAAGAAATGTTGGAGACAGAAGTAAACAAGTATGTCGCCAGTAAGAAAAACATGCGTGGAAAAGCTATTGTGCTGGCCGATAGGAAAGACTTACTGACCATGTTGTCACTACCCAGAGGTAATATGTTCCGTGCTTTTACCTATATAAGCAAGGCTGATATTATCCCTGCTGGGAATGTCAAGGTGATAGAGGGCAATCCAGAGGCTGGATTATCGACAGTGCAATTGGTATGGCCGGAAGCCGTTACTACACTGGCTGCCTATACCGATTATTATAAGATGGCCGACAAACTGAAAGAGCTGAAAGGAGCAGGTAAAGTGGCTACCTATGACCGCTATCAAAAGCTGGCTAAGCCAGAAAACTACTATCTTGTGATTTACAATCGTCAGGGCCAAGTGGTTGCCATACTCAGCCCAGGTACACAGAGAACGAACGTAAAAACGGGAAAACCTGACGATTTGAAAAACTATAATGGCAACGACTGTGGTGCCATTGGATTCATAGCTAATTAACAACAAAAAGGAAAATGAAAAATATGATTCGACAATCAATCGTGCTTCTCTGCCTACTGGGATTAAGTGTCGTGCCGACAAAGGCAGTGGAGGTAACACTAACTATAGATGAGGCTCAGACGAGGACACAAGGACTGATGAACGCGGAGCGCAATCTTGCCGAGCTGCTTACTGAGGTAAATCGTGCTCAACGGGCTGGAACGGAAATGAACAACGGACGACTGAAGATGGATGACTTTGCGCGTAAAGCTTTGTCACGCCTTTGGGCGGTGACTCCTTTCTATTGTGATGATGAAGAGGTAGTGGAGCGTTGCTGGATGTTCGGCGATGGTACCATGATGGTTAGCCATATTCCCCTTATCATCACACCGAAGACAGAGAGTTTTGGTGCAGGAAATTACCAAGAAGCTGTAGTAGAGTTCGATCGTACAGGGCGTATTACAGATTTCCGCCTTTCACTTACGGCCCATAATGGTCTAAGTATGGAGAATTGTGGCACTGCTGATGTTGAAAACGAGCATGTCATTTGGCAACAGATAGAACGTTTCCGTACGGCTTACAACACGAAGGATATAAGAACCATTGAGCAGATGTTCAGTGACGATGCCCTTATTATCACGGGTAATGTGGTGCAAGAGAGAGTACTTACTGATGCCCAAACTACAAGATATAAGGTGGTGTATAACAGACAAAACAAACAGCAATACATCAACAACTTGAAGAAATGCTTTGCTCGTAACAACTGGATTGATGTGAAATTTAGCCAGATAGGCGAACATGGTGAGGAAGGAGGGTGCGCAGGCATCACACGTTCGATGGTCGACCCCACAAGATATGGCGTTCGTCTGCGTCAGTCGTGGAAGTCTCAAAACTACGAAGATGAAGGCTACCTGTTCCTGCTGTTTGAATTCCCTCAGGGGGGCGACCCCATCATCCATGTTCGTACATGGCAACCGGAATGGGTTGGCGGTACACGCTCCAATGGTGGTGTCCACCAAGATCCAGATAATGACATTTCCACGTTAGGCGGATTTGGTTTCTAAATCATAAAGCATCTTACCCATGAAAAGGAAAGTAATAGTTGCGTGTTGGCTGGTGATGCTCTCGCTGGTATTCGCATTATCAGCACAAGCCCAGTCTGCCTATATCTCTAATAGTCCTTACGACAAAGAAAATACCATAGGCGATCTAAATGGTGCCGGCGGCGTGCTAGTGTTGTCGAAGCGCAATGACTTGGTCATCACTGTCGTCAATGCGAAGCGTGCACGGATATCGGCCCCTGAGAGACGAAAGGATGGTCTCTATGAATACGAGGTAGTTGTTGACCGTGATGACAATACCCAGCCGAAAATTGAGGTAAACCGCCGCGGCGACGTGAACAAGACCGACTTCACCGTGTTGACAAAACCTGATTTCTTCTTCGCCTATTTGATAGAAGAAGTACAGAAGCCCATACGCATGGAGAATCAAACGGCTCCTAATGATGCCATACTTGATGCATCACTGGCTCAAGTAGAGTTCCAGTCTACGATCAGCGACCTGAAGATAGTTTGTGACGAGCTGGAACGTAAAGGAGCAAAGAAAGAGACAACGCGCAAACGTGGTGATAATAGTATTATTATTACTACACTGACCATTCCTATTCGTATCTTGGAAGAAGGCCGGCAACGGCTGGAAACAGCCCAGCAAGCCCATGAGGCACTGCGTAAGCGCCTTGTTGACACCCCTGATGGCAGCAAAAATGCTACAGACAAAGACTGGGACAAGTTGGATCAACTGGAAGCTGAGGAGAATGCTGCTGCCGAGGATTGGGCACGCCTTACCCACATTAACGTCTATGCGGCAGGTACTAATCAGCTGCCTGTTGATGTCAGTCAACTCCGTCCACGCTCTAAGATGGTATATGGAGTGCTCCTGCTCAAAGTTATTGAGAAAGTACATGCCAGTGCCTGTGCAGGATTTATGGAGGAAGGTGGACGCCAGTATGCCTTGCGCGAATATGACAATGCCCGTCGCGCCTTCAATAGTGCACTAACCGCCAATGATACTCCAGGAGACTTGATTCCTACTATCAAGACGAGTATTGCCCATTGTGATTCATGTCTTAAGTATGAGCGTCTCACGAAAAGTGCTCTCCTTAGAATTACTGAATTGAAGAAGAAAGACGCTGTGGTCCAGACGGACATCGTGAAATATTATGGTGCTGCTGCTGACTTTATGAGAATCGCCAATAAATATAACCCGTGTGACTATTATGAAAAAAATATCAAGACGCTGGAAACATACATTGAAAATATGCCTTTGGCTATGAAATTTACCATCACCAAATGGTATGTGGATCGAGTGTCTGCCAAGGAAGGTGGCGCTTTCCCTTACATCGAACTCTGGGCTTATTATGGTGATGCCAATCCTCGTTTGGTTGATTATTCTAACGACAGGAAGTTCCGAAAGCTCGTTAGTGATAGGTCTTATGATTATAAGCATGTTGGAACATCGGATGCAGAAGGAATGGTGGATATGGAACTAAGCAGAAAAGAATTACCTACAGGCTTCTTCTTCCGTCCAGCATCTGACAAGGCCAATGCACAGATTGTCTATAAAGATATGACTGATATCATGTCAAAGTCTGTCGGTGAATATAACAAACGGCAGTTCCGTATGAAAATGTATATCAGAAAATGAGTATGTTTAACCCCAAATTATTTATCATTATGAAAACTGTTTTATTAAAGATTACTGTTTGCCTTGCTTTGTTGGGCTGCAGTGTAAGTATCTATGCAAATGGGTTTGTGAAACCAGATGATGAGCCTCAGACCGAGAACAAAATCAAGAAGGCGGACATACCAACGTACACGGCTCAGAAAGTATATGTGCTTGACGAAAATAATCAGCGAATTAAAAACGAAGATGGAACTGACAAGTACTATGTGGAATTAATCCGTACCAGTGATGGAGTACGTGTCAGTCCAGAAGTGGCTGAGGCACAGTCCAAGCAGATAAACCAAGCTATTCTTGCCATTGCCACAAAGGCAGGTCTTGCAACCCTTTCTGGGGCATTAAGTGGCGGTAAAAAAGGTGCACTCGTCGGATTAGCTGTTGGACTCGGACTTAGTGTTGATGACATTATCCTTGTCATTCAACTTAAGAAAGACATGGGTAAGCAAAAGAAAGCTCTCGAAGCATATAGAAAATCTTTCGATGAAGAAGGATACCCAATTGCTGCGCAGGTTGACAGCAAGACATTAAAGGCTCTGGATATTAGTGATGACAATGCTGTAGAAAAGACGACGGCACAAATACAAGAAGAGCTTAACAAACCTGAATATTCAACTCCGGTTAAGAACGAGTCCATTGATGCACTGCTTGAGGCAGCAACGAAAGCATAATGAATTCCCCCTCCCCCACACATCCTCATTACCGATGAGGATTTGAAAAAGACGGCGGCCCCGCAGTGGTGAGAACCATGACGGGGCCGCGTTGTATTTTGCAACAGGCACTTAATAAAGCGTCATTCCCAGTCATCGGTTCTGAATGGGAACAGTGGGAGTCCACCCTGATTGGCCAGATTGCCCAACAGCCAGTTGCGGAAACAATAGCGCACGGCAACGGGGGCCTTGACCTTGTCGCTCTTGACGACGATGCACTCATCCCAATAGGCACCGCCGGGCCGCCAGAAGTGCTCGGCGGTGGCAGGATGGAACACGCGGTCGGCACCAGCGACCTCAAACCCTTCGATGCCGGTATAGCGGCTGACGCCGCCATACTCGTTGTTCAGGTGAATGAGCACGCTGTCGTTCCTGATGAGCATATCCTTATACGACGGGCTCTCGCAGACGATGCTTTCCATGCCATAGGTCTTGTTGAGTGCCAGGAAGGCCAGACGCTCGCCCACCTTCTGCTTCTGGGCAGGGTGGATCTGTGTGCCCTCATAGGGATAGACGGCATCGTTGGTACAGACGAGTCCGCTGTTGGGAATGATCTGTGAAGCACGGTACTGCTGTTCCTGCAACAGTGCGTTCCACGTGCCATGGGCATCGCCGCTCTCGAAGGGGGCTATCTGTACGAAGTAGAATGGTATCTCGCCCAGTGCGAACTGCTGGCGCCATTGCTCCACCAACAGTTTCAGGCGCTCTGAATACTGGTTGCCAGGATCGCCGACATTGGAGCAGCCCTGATAGAACAGGATGCCCTTGACGGTATAGTTCAAGATGGGGTTGAACGTGCCGTTGCCCCACACGAGTGCCCGATGGTAGTCCCACGCCTTCTTGAAGTTGACGATGCCCATCGTGTCAGTAGGCTCCTGGGTGTACTTCTCCAGGTTCTCCTTCGTCAGCCAGCTCTCGACACGCGAGCCGCCCTTGTTGGCCTCGATGAGTCCGACGGGGATGTCGAGGGCCTGGTTGACCTGTTTGGCAAAGAAGTAGCCTGTGGCAGAGAACTCGCCAACGGTGGCTGGCGAACACAGGCGCCACTCGGTGTCGGCATCGTCCTGGGGTGTCATGCGCATGATGCTGGGAATCTTGGCCGAGCGTACCTGATGACTGCCGGCAGCATGAATCACCACTTGGTTGTAGTTCAGCACAGGGCAGCCGCCAAAGCCCTTGACGGGCATCTCCATATTGGACTGACCGGCGCAGACCCACACCTCGCCTGCAAGTACATTGTTAATGGTCACCTGGCCGTCGCCATCGTCGAAGGTGATGCTCAAGGGTTTGTAGGACGCCTGGGGTGACTTCACGGTCAGTAGCCAGCGTCCCTCCTTGTCGGCCTTGGCCTCTGCCCGCTGGTCTGACCACGACGTTGTAGCGGTCACGGTTTTACCGGCTTTCGTCCAGCCCCATAGGCGCACGTCCGTCTGTTGCTGAATCACCATATTGTCGCTGACCAAGTGTGGCAGCCGCACTTTTGCCTGTCCTGCTGCGGCAACTGCCGTCAGCATGGAAAGAATGAAAAACAGTTTCAGTTTCATCATAGTAATACTTGGTTTCCGCTATTTGTGTAAGTGCAAAGATAGTCTTTTTCCTGGAATGCGCAAAATATATGGGTGGTTTTTTGTTTATTTGCACGCTTATTCGTAACTTTGCGCTCTATACTAAAACAATTGAACGATGCAGGGGTTTAACAAGGGATTTCTCTATTTCATCTGTGCGGTGTCGGCCATGGGCGGTCTGCTCTTCGGCTACGACTGGGTGGTGATTGGCGGTGCAAAGCCGTTCTATGAGTTGTACTTCGGCATCAGCGACTCGCCGCTGATGCAGGGTGTGGCGATGACCACGGCCCTGGTGGGTTGTCTGATGGGAGCGATGGTGGCCGGCGGTGCTGCCGACAGGTATGGCCGCAAGCCGCTGCTGATGCTTTCGGCGGTGCTGTTCACGGTGTCGGCCGTCGGCACTGGACTGTTCAACGACTTCACCCTGTTTAATGTAGCCCGTTTCGTGGGCGGTGTAGGCATCGGTGTTGCCTCTGCCCTCGCTCCGATGTATATTGCTGAGGTGAGTCCTGCTGAGATCCGCGGACGCATGGTCAGTCTGAACCAGATGACCATCGTGCTGGGCATCCTGGCGGCACAAATAGTGAATATGCTGCTGGCCCGCGACACCGCCGTGGCTGAGAACATGGCGTGGGACGTGGCGTGGGGCTGGCGCTGGATGTTCTGGGCCGAGACGCTGCCTGCGGCGCTGTTCCTCGTGATGAGTTTCTTCATTCCTGAGAGTCCGGTGTTCCTGAAGTTGAAAGCTGCGACAGAGTCGCAGCCTACGGGAAAAGAGGCAGGACTGAAGGAACTGATGGAGAGCAAGTATAGCAGGGTGCTGCTATTGGGACTGATTATTGCGGTGTTCCAGCAGTGGTGTGGCACGAACGTCATCTTCAACTACGCGCAGGAGATTTTCGTCGGAGCAGGCTTCGATGTCGACGGTATGTTCATCAATATCGTGATCACAGGCATTGCCAACGTGGTGTTCACGTTTGTGGCCCTCTATACCATTGAGAAGTGGGGCCGCAGGACACTGATGCTCATCGGTGCGGGCGGACTGGGACTCATCTATCTGACGCTGGGCACCTGCTACTTCCTGCAGATGACAGGCGTGATGATGGTGGTGCTCGTGGTGGCAGCCATCTCGGTCTATGCCATGACGCTGGGACCTGTCACCTGGACGCTGCTGGCCGAGATATTCCCCAACCGTGTGCGTGGCATCGCCATGGCCACGTGTACCTTTGCTCTGTGGGTGGGCTGTTGCACGCTGACCTTCTCGTTCCCATCGATGAACGCAGCCCTGGGCAGCAGCGGCACGTTCTGGATCTATAGTGCCATCTGCTGCTGTGCCTTTGTCTACCTGCTGCGCAATTGTCCTGAGACGAAGGGAAAGAGCTTGGAGGAGCTGGAAAAAGAACTGACATATTAATAACTTAACTGGGGCAATGAACATTTGTTCAGACCCCCACCCCCCTAACTTAGGGGGCTTAGAAAAAAAATGGTAAAAGCTTGGAGAGAACTGGTGACGATTCCGACCTACGAGGTGGGAAAGCCTGAGAAGAACCCGATGTTCCTGGAAAAGAGAGTCTATCAAGGCTCGAGCGGTGTGGTCTATCCCTATCCCGTCATCGAGACGATGAGCGACGAGAAGGTGGATAAAGAGTACAAGGCCGTTTATATCGAGAACGAGTACATCAAGGTGATGATTCTGCCTGAGCTGGGCGGACGTGTGCAGATGGCCTACGACAAGATAAAGCAGCGCCACTTTGTGTATTACAACCATGTGATTAAGCCCGCATTGGTAGGCTTGACGGGGCCCTGGATCAGCGGCGGCATCGAGTTCAACTGGCCCCAGCACCACCGTCCCTCAACCTATCTGCCCGTAGATTGCACCATCGTTGAGAACGAGGATGGCTCAGTCACCGTATGGGTCAACGAGATGGAGCGTATGTTCCACCAGAAGGGTATGGCTGGCTTCACCCTGCGTCCTGGCTGCGCCTATCTCGAGATTCAGGGTCGCGTGAGCAATCGCACCCATCTGCCTCAGACCTTCCTGTGGTGGGCCAATCCGGCCGTTGAGGTGAACGATGCCTACCAGAGCGTCTTTCCGCCTGACATCAATGCCGTGTTCGATCATGGCAAGCGTGCCGTCTCGTCGTTCCCCATCGCTACGGGCACCTATTATAAGATGGACTATTCGGCAGGTGTGGACATCTCGAACTACAAGAACATCTTTGTGCCCACCAGCTATATGGGTGTGAACTCACGTTACGACTTCGAGGGCGGCTACGAAAACGACACCCAGGCCGGTATGCTGCATGTGGCCAGTCACCACTTCTCGCCAGGCAAGAAGCAATGGACGTGGGGTAATGGCGACTTCGGGCGCGCCTGGGACCGCAACCTGACCGACGAGATAGTTGAGAACGGAGAGTTGAGAACGGAGAGGTATGATATGCCTCAGAGCTCGAGCGCAGAATTGTGCGACTCTTCTCAAGCAGAAAAAGCAAATCATACCTCTCAACTCTCAACTCTCAGCTCTCAACTTAGACGCGGTTTCCGCCCCTACATTGAGCTGATGGCAGGCGTCTATACCGAGAACCAGCCCGACTTTGCCTGGCTGATGCCTTACGAGGAGAAGCAGTTTGTGCAGTACTTCATGCCTTATCGCGAGATAGGCATCGTCAAGCAGGCTTCGAAGGATTTTGTGATGAACATCGAGCAGGCCGACGCTACCCATGCCACCTTTAAGATTCTGGCTACTTCGAAGCAGACGGTGCGTATTGTGCTCGAGGGTCACGACGGTCACGTGTATTACGACCAGCAGCACACGCTGAGCCCTGAGGCGGTGCTTACAGAAACAGTAGTGTGCCCGAAAGTTCCACTTTCGGATCTCACCCTCAAGATTCGCAAAACCTTCCCCTACGGCGAACGTACCATACTTAGCTGGCAAGCCGAGCCCGACGACATCCGTCCAATCCCTGATGCTGCCGAGGCGGCCCTCTCGCCACAGGACACCAAGACCGTCGATCAGCTTTACCTGACAGGTCTGCACCTGGAGCAGTATCGCCATGCCACCTGGAGTGCGCTCGACTATTACGAGGAGGCCCTGCGCCGCGATCCGTTGGACTACCGCTGCAACATGCAGATGGGTCTGTGGTACTTGCGCCGTGCCCGTTTCGACAAGGCTGTGGGATACCTTGAAACGGCCGTTAAGGTTCAGCGCCGCCGCAATCCCAACCCCTACGACGGCGAGGCGCTGTTCTATCTGGGCGTTGCCTATAAGCTGAAGGGACAGAACGGCTTGGCCTACAACTACTTCTGGAAGTCCACCTGGAACAAGGCGTGGGCTGATGCCGGCTATTTCGAGGCGGCCTGCATCAGTATGGCTCGTGAGAACTGGGAGGAGGCGCTCGACGAACTCGATCGCGCCCTCATCAGCAACAGCCATAACCACAAGGCACGCGCCATGAAGGCAGCGGTGCTGCGCAAACTGGGCCGAAAGGATGAGGCTCTGGCCTGGATTAAGGAGTCGTACAAGATTGATCCGTTCAACTATGTGTGCATGGTTGAGGAGCACCTGCTCACTGGCGACAAGGCGCCGCTCGACCGTATGGTTGAACTGATGCACGGCAACATCTACAACTACCACGAGACAGCCCTCGACTATGCGCAGGCAGGACTCAACGAGGAGGCCAGACTGGTGTTGCAGACGGCCATTGACCGTGGAGTAGAGGACTCACCCATGACTTACTATTATCTGGCCATGCTGGGTACGCTGAAGCAGGCCCATGATTATGTGGAAAAGGCGCTGGCTGTCAGCTCCGACTATTGTTTCCCCAACCGCTTGGAGGATGCCATTATGCTTGAGACGCTGGAAGACGTGGCAGGAACAGCCGATGCCAAGGCTCCCTACTATCTGGGTTGCCTGTATTACGACAAGCGGCAGTACGACCTCGCCATTGAGAACTGGGAACTGTCGGCCCGTCTCGATCCTATGTTCCCCACCGTCTGGCGCAACCTCGCGCTGGCACGTTTCAACAAGCAGCATCGTCAAGATGAGGCGCTGGAATATATGGAGCGCGCCTTCCACCTCGACGAGAACGACGAGCGCGTGTTCATGGAGCTCGACCAGCTCTACAAGCGCCTGCACCGTCCGCACGCCGAGCGCCTGGCCTTCTACGAGCAGCATGCCGAGCTCATTGAGCGCCGCGACGACCTCGTACTCGAACATGCCACCCTGCTCAACATGCTGGGTCGCTACGAAGAGGCTAAGGCGTTGATTGATAACCGCACGTTCCATCCGTGGGAGGGTGGCGAAGGCAAGGTGAGCGGTCAGTACCAGATGTGCCGCCTTGAGATTGCCAAGCAGCTGTTGCAAAAGAATGCCAACGATGCCCGTGCCAAGCAACTTCTCGAGGAATGTTTGGTGTTCCCACACCACTTGGGCGAAGGCAAGCTCTATGGTGCGCAAGACAACGACTTCCTCTACTTCCTCGGACGTTACGAGGAAGGTACCGCAGGACCTACTGAGCCCGCTGCCGCCATGTACTACAACGATGCCAAGCCCGACAAGATCTTCTATGCCGCCCTCTGCTACCGCAAGCTGGGGCAGGAGGACAAGGCACGATCGCTGTTCAACAAGCTCATCAACTACGGCAAGCAGCACATCTTCGAGCATCAGACGATGGACTACTTCGCCGTCTCGCTGCCCGACCTCCTGGTATGGGAAGGCGACCTCGACGAGATGAACGTCATACACTGCAAGTACATGCTCGCCCTCGGATACTATGGACTGGGCGACAGGGAGCGCGCCGAGCGCTTCTTGCGCGAGGTCGAAGCCCTCGACAACAATCACCTTGGTGCCCGACAGTTCCGCACGCTGATTACCGCCTCGCTCTGAGGCGGTAGTCAGTGGCGGAATCCATCCTTATTGTCCTGTAAACTTTCCAACGAACAAGATAACGCCCGATGACCGCTCACTAATCACGTAAACAAAAGGCTTGTTTGCATGAAAAGTGGCTTTTTGATACACAACTGGCTCCACAGATGTGGTATAATTAGCACCTGCTATGGTAACGGCTGCTGCTTCAGAACCATCTTCATTAACCTTGATTTTAGCCTTCTGCCGCATCATGGAGATATAGACACCAGCTGTCTCGCACATATTGGGAATCTCTGCAAAATCGCTGTCAAAGGCAAGATGTATGCCCATCTGCTGGAGCAAGCCGATAAGCCCAGTGGATAAATCATTTGTGTCAGAACTTGTTTCAAAGCGTGGAAGTTTTAAGTCAATTTCGTAAGGTCTATAGGTATCACCCATCGTTCCACAGAATCCGTGCCCCTCTAATATACCGTATTTTGAAATACGGTTGATAATGTCGTCAGAGGTCTTACCTTCTTCAGGCAGCATCACCGTCATATTCCAATAACCATTACCATAAGGCATCTCGACGGCGCTGTATGTATCATTCTTCAAATAATTGATCAGCACATTCTGGTGCATAAGTGGCAACTTTGTACGACCTTTATCCGTGGTAAAAGTTTCTTCCCTCGTATTCTTCTGGTCGAACTTCGAAGCCCAGTCTGCCTTGAAGTAGATGGCATTGAGCAGATAGGTTACAACGTTAGGATCTATCTCGTCCAAAATCTTAGGAATCAAGTCGTTAGTATGATCGCTTGCCCAACTATTGATGGTGTTGAGGGCTGAGTTCGAGCTAAAGTCAAGGTTCTCAGCCTTGGCATCATAGTAGTCCAGCATATCCTGCTGATATTGTGACTTCAAGGTTGCTCTGTTCTTGTTGACAAATAGCGCATTAGCGATGTTCAGCGTCACCTTGTTGTCTACCTTTGGCAGCCCCTCAATCAGCTTCTTACAATAATCGTTTACGGCCTGTATGCCTCCCTCCTGGAAGCCTAAAGTCTGTTCCAGCTCCTTCTCTGTCTGTCCTGCGGCAGCATCGTTCACCATTCCTAATACATAGGTAACACTGAGTGGCGAGTAGATAAAACTCTTGCCGCTCTGGTCTGCATTGTTCACTGTCTTCAGGAAGTTCAGCGTAAAACGATTATTACTACAGGCAAATGCCTGCTGCTCTTGAGTCAGCTGGATAGGCTCCTCAGATAGCATGCTTACCACATGGTTGGCTTCGCCTAAATCAAACGACTCCTCTGATGAGGTGGTACACGACAACAGTCCGCCACTCAGGATAATAGCCATTCCTAATAGTTTACTCATTCTTTTCATTGTTCAATGCTATTTATTAGGTGTATCAATTTTCTTATACTCTACGTCAGTTCCTTCTTCCAGCGGAGTTCCGAAAAAGCCGCCATATGTACGAATCACCAGACGGTTTTTAGTTACACTCATGACCTTATAATACAGTTCATCTGGATTGGGATTAGAATCTTTCGGACGATTCTGTATTAAATAATAATCCTCCCCTGCCATTGACAGAAGTTTCATTTTCCCAGTAGCCCAAGATGTTCTTGTCATTGATAGTTAAATTGTCATCATCACTACTGCACCCTGCCAATAACAGCAATAATGCACATACCCATATTACTTTTTTCTTTTCCACTTCAGAGTCCTTTTAGGTTTCATTCTGCCTTTATAATGCACTTCAAAGCCAATTCTTGTATGGAATAATGTTAAAGAAAGAAAAAACTAACTATTGTCATACAAGATTTGAGTACCTTTGAATTCTTATAATAGAGCGAAAGCAGAAAATGGTCAGTAATATCGTTGAACGTATACGACAGAAGGACCAACGGGCGATGGGCGAGCTATACCAAATGTATATTGGTGAGTTGTCATCGGTCTGCTACCGCTATATTCCTAATCGTGATGATGCGAAGGACGTGTTGCAGAATAGTTTTGTGAAGATATTCACATCTATCTCAACAATGGAGTATCGGGGCAATGAGGCGTTCAAAGGCTGGCTCGTCAGGATAGTGGCCAACGAGGCTCTAAAATTCTTGAGAGAGAAAAAGAAACTGCTGTTCATAGAGCAGGATGATGCGAAGGCACAACAAGCCCGTATTGCAGATGAAACTCCAGACACAGAGATGATTTCAGCTGACCAACTGCACCAACTGATTAGCGAACTGCCTGATGGCTACCGCACAGTGTTGAACCTCTATGTGTTCGAAAACTACTCTCATCGGCAAATAGCCGGACTACTCGGTATCAAGGAGAGCACATCGGCCTCTCAACTACATTACGCCAAACAATGGCTGGCACGCAGAATAAAGGAATTAACGAACAAACAGGGATGAAAGAGGATTGGACTAAACAAATGAAACAGAAGCTGGAAGGACACGAGATGACGCCACCGGCAGGACTCTGGGAGGACATCAGTCAACAGATGGGCCTCGAGGCCAAACCTGCCCCCAAGGTTACTTTCATACGCCGATATTATTGGGCCGCTGCTGCTGTCGTCCTAGCAATTGTTGGCTTCTTCGCATTCTATCAGTTCGATGATAACCAGAATCAGCCACAGCTAACAGCTCATAACGAGCCTGCCACTGTCACTCAAACAACTGATATAGCTCAGCCATCAGTTTCTGCTGAGCAGCCCACGCCAACAATACCAGTCCATGCCGCTACATCCAAGCCCACACTTTTGGCTCATACCCCAATCACCCCTCAGCAGGATATGAACAAAGCTGAAACGGCAGAAGCAGAGCCTCAGCAGGAAGAGATAGAAGTGGTAGAGATGAGGCAAGAAGTAGCTGAGACCTGTCAGGAATCATCAGACGAAACCCCAATGGTAGCATCGAACCATCAGAAACAGACCTACCTGCCAGATGTTAGTCATCCCTACACAACCGGCTCTAAATTAAACGATTCTAACAAATGGACAATTGGACTTTCTGGCTCCAATGGATTGCTGATGGCAGCCAACAATAGTATCCATTCTGGTTTCAGCAGCACACCTGAATCATATGGTGACAACACTAACTACGCTAACTCTGAGACACAAAAAGCTTCAGAAGTTGTGTATAAACATCATATCCCTGTACGTTTCGGACTCTCGTTGCAATACCATCTTAACGATCGTATCTCGCTGCTCAGTGGTATCAGCTATACCTATTTGAAAACAGACATCAGCTCGCAGCTTTTCAATAACCAGAGCTACAAACAGGCGCTCAGCTATCTTGGCATCCCAATAGGACTATCGTGGGAAGTTTGGTCATCTCAGAACTTCCATTTCTATCTGGGTGGCAGTGGGCTATTGGAGAAGTGTGTCGATGCAAGTATAACAGATGGTGACATCAGCCAGCGGCCTTGGCAATGGTCTGTGAACGCCTCAGCAGGTGCCGAATACATTGTCATGCGTCAGTTCGGCCTTTACTTAGAACCATCGTTAGGCTATTACTTCGACGACAGCTCATCTTTGCAGCACTACTACAAAGAACATCCGTTGGTCCCTTCTGTCCAATTCGGATTAAGATTACATCTTAAATGATATAAAACCGAATTATTCATGAAATAATAATTGTGAGTCATTTATGAATATTTTTCCGGCCTCACGCATCCGCTTTGACTTGTGTTGTTACTATGTTGTTGGTTGCTAAGTATATTAAAAGACACCATCCCCTGACGGATGCCAAAGCTGCCAGAGAATGGTGAAGGTGTGGTGAGGGTGCCCCAAAATGCAATTAATCTTCTTTTACAATGGGATAAAGCTCAATGAACGCACCCTGATGATTCTGACCGTCATTAATCAACTCGGCAAACTTCTGACCCACAGTCTCGATGTCGTGGAAGCCAGGAAGCGACATGTTACCGTTCAGATCGGTGGTCGTTGGACCAGGGTGAACAGAGAACGTCTCAACAGGCGTACCAGACTGCTCAAATTCAATCGCCATCACACCCATCATCGCATTCTGAGCAGCCTTGCTGGCAACGTATGCCAACGGGTGCCAGTAGGGACTGACCTCCGACGGAACGGTGACGTTGGCAATGCGGCCCCCGTTCTTGGCAATCAAGGGAATCAGCGCCTTCGTCAAGGCGAAAGTACCGACGAAGTTCACATCAAGTGTCTCGCGGATAACACTGATCTCCGTATGCTCGCTGTCCACACTCATGTCGCCAGGAATACCAGCATTGTTCACAAGCAGCGACAGCCCTGCATATTTCTCGCTGATCTCCTTCGCAGCCCTGTCAATACCGCCAAGGTCTTTCAGTTCAATATTCACCCATCCAAGCACATCGATGCCCTGAGCCCTCAACTCATTGACGGCTCTCTCTGCACGCTGCTCATCGCGTGCGCCAATCACTACCTGCCAGCCACTCAGACCAAGATGCTTGGCAATGCCAAATCCGATGCCCTTGTTGGCACCTGTCACTAAAACAATCTTCTTACTCATTTCTTATCTTTATTGGTTGGTTTGCGTGCAAAGGTACTGCTTTTCCAGAAAACTCCGCATACTTACGTGAGAAAAGCGACAAAAATACCATACTCATGGTACTATTTGACTTTTTATTTCGTACCTTTGCAAGCGAAATAAGAAAGACGATGGCAATACAAGATGCAATATTCAGGCGCTCAGAGCTGTTGCTGGGTGACGAGGCAATGAAACACATCGGCCCCGCAGTGGTGAGAACCATTACGGGGCCGTGGTGTCTTGTTGCTATGCGTGGGCTGTTACTTCACATACTCTGCGAAGTCGGTCAGGTGCATATCGCCCTTGCGTGCCAGCGTGTCGTGCATGGCGAAGGCGGCAGTGAGGTTGTGGCGTGTCTGACCCATCTTTGAGATCTTGAGGTAGTCCCACAGCAGCTGCTTGTAGTCGGGGTGTGCACAGTTCTCGATGATGCACTCTGCACGCTGGATGGGGCCCTTGCCACGCAGGTCGGCGATACCCTGCTCCGTCACGATGATGTTCACGTCGTGCTCTGAGCTGTCCTGGTGACTGACG
>Ga0247611_10002535_pt1 | contig 29231 bp, 20 predicted proteins | sample 177DNAGHGhighgp2_FD_192422 | JGI IMG/M metagenome (GOLD analysis project Ga0247611, IMG submission 192422) | Sheep rumen microbial communities from Palmerston North, Manawatu-Wanganui, New Zealand - 1770 DNA GHGhigh gp2 | ecosystem: Host-associated > Mammals > Digestive system > Stomach > Rumen... | reverse complement strand
GTGGGGGCGGGGGCCCCGCCCCCACGTTTTTACAAGGTGAAGTCAAACGCGATGAGAAGGCCTGATGAGGAAAATATCGGACAAGCCGAAAATACCGGGTTGCAGACCCTGACTTTAGGCTAAGTAAACCCTGACTTTAGGCTAAGTAAAGTCCGACTTTAGGCTAAGTAAACTTCGGGTTTACTGACGGTAAAATCCAAGTCCTCAGAAGCTTCTGAATATCAAAGAGTTACGGAATCGCCGATTCGCAAATTGAATGATACGTAAAATCTTTACAAAAGTGAACGAAGGCATGAGGTCCATACGACCCCTTGTATTGCTGTTGGCAGCTGTGCTGCTGGCTGGGTGCTCTGACTCGCAGGAGCCTGAGCCGTCACAGCCTGACATCCTCTCGCGCTTCAACGCCGAGGGCAAGGCATATCTGACGCTTCAGATTCCTCTGGGCAGCCAGACGATGACCCGTGCCGTGCAGTTCGCGGATGGAAGTGAAGACGAGTACAAGGTGAAGGATGCGTATATCCTGATGTTCGCGGGGACAAGTGAGGCTACGGCTAAGTTCGCCAGTGCCTACAAGGTGGATAACCCTCCGCTTGCTAATGATGCCAACCAGCAGATTACCAGGACGGTCACGATCACCCTCAGCGATGCGAACCTGAACACGGGCGACAAGTTGTTCCCATTCGTGGTGCTGAACAACAACGCAAGTGCCATCACGAGCTATGATCTCACCAGCGTAACCTTCGCCAACGGCGGCTCTGCTGTAACGCTCGTGGGTGGCTCCTCTACATTCAGCGCCTTGAATAGTGTGACAATTGCCAGCTATAGGGATGACTACGATTACTTCCTGATGACCAACGCCACATTGGCCAATGGCAACACGACTTCGGCATCGTTGTTTCATCTGCCGGAGATAGCCGCCAGCTACTTCTTCCCAACGGAAGAACAGTCGAGGCAGAATCCTGCAGGGCATGTGAACGTGGAGCGACTGGCAGTCAAGACAACGGTGGAGGACGGACTCAGCGTGGATAATCATAAGATTCTTGGAAATGGGTATGCGACCTTCGAAAGCAGCGACCTGATGTTTGCACTCGACAACTACAACACCCCAAGTTTTGCCTATCGGCATCTGTCGGCACTCAGTTATCAGCGTTTCGTGGAGAGTCTGCCTGTGGAGCCTTATTATCCGTTGGTCTATCGCACCTATTGGGCTGAAGATGCAAACTATAGCGGCAATAGCGGACTTGCGTATAAGGATCACGCTCACAGGAACGATATCTCGTGGAGTTTGCTTGGTGAGAGCAATCCCCAGTATTGCGCGGAGAATACCTTCGATGTTGGCCACATGCAGGACAACTGTACCACCTCGGTATTAGTGCGACTGCAACTGAACAACGGCGGCGATTTCTATACCACCAGCGTGACGGGTAGTGACATCGTGTTCCAGCCGCCTGGCTATACTCTGGAGGAGCAAGGCACCAGCGCATCTTCTTCGTTCGCAAGAACTCGTTCGGATGTGGTCACTTACGACGGTAAGGATACCGCTACCATCGACGAGTATCTACGCCAGTGGCTGATGGAGACAAACAGCGGCTTCCGCAATTGGGTGAATAAATATGCCGCAGGAGAAGTGAAGCACGTTGTGATAACTTTGACGAATGATGCAGCGACAGGTACAGCTACTGTGAACAGTGTGAAACAGACGGCCAGAGCCAGCGGAACAACAGGCGCTACAGCCTTCGATGCCCTTGGGCTCGACAGTTATTTCGCCAGTAACATTTCGTTGAAATACTATGCGTCGGGATATTGCTATTACCGTGTGCTGATACGCCACTTCAATGACGATGACAATCAGACACCGTGGTACTCGGCCCCAGGAATGACTGGCAACGGTACGGATCAGGCCTATGCTTATAGTTCCAAAGGAACGGCTAAAGGTACGGCCTTCACAGGTACTGCCGAGGAGATAGCGGAAGCACAAGCTCAAGAATACCTTGGTCGCTATGGCGTCGTGCGTAACAACTGGTATAACATCAGTATCAACAGCGTCACCCACATCGGCTCGCCCATCATCCCCGCCCTCACAACGGATGCCGACGACAAGGTGGAACAACTGCTTAACGCCACACTGGAGATCAGCGAATGGGTGAAACATGATCAGAAACTGTAATATATAATATAATAAGGTGAAGCAAACGAAACTGTACATATGGACCATCGGCCTGTTGTTAGGAGCAATGCTCCTGACGGCCTGCCAGCGCGAAGCCCTACTCGAGGAGATGGGCGGAAGCCATGCTATGGTCAACGGTACAGACAGTTGTTTCATCAATCTGCAAATTATCAACAGCTCACGAAATCAGACTCGTGCTGTTGAAACAGAACCAGCCACTGACGAAGAGAACGCCATTTATGACGGTATACTCGCAGTGTTCAGAGGCAATAGTGAATCGACGGCAGTATTGGAAAGTGCCGTTGTCATCGATCAACTTATCAATAACCCAGGCTCTTCTACAAGTATCGATATTACTCAACGGCTGCCAATAGGCACGCATCCTTACCCTGGCTCTGGGAATAAACTGTATGTGCTCGCACTGCTCAATACAAGTGCCACAGGCTTCTACGTCAAGGACAATATGCTCTACCACCTGAACAAAGCAACGCTTGAAAGTGCTACGCTTGTTGGAAAGACACGTGGAGAGATACAGGCTATGAAGATCAATTCTGTAGGAAATACAGATAAGCATGTCGGACTCTTTATGGCAAGTGAACCGAAAAAGACAGACAATACCGTATTGCGTCAAATCTATGACCCAAGTTGGAAGACTCAAGAAGAATGCTACCTCTACGATAGCGAAGAAGCCATCAGTCAGTCTACATCAACCAAGAAAAAACTCACCATCAACGTGGAGCGTGCTGCTGCACGTGTGAAAGTGACCAACGATATCCCCGCTGCCATGCCCTTGTCAAATATCACCCTTGTTGGAGCTACGTCGACACATCCACTTATTCATAAGATGACTTGGGCACTCAATAAATACAATAGTGGCGCTTTCGCCGTAGGAGGCAGTGATAATAATACTGGCAAGCCTGATAATAAATATGTGCCAAAGGATTTCACCTACTTCCATCAGCACTCGCATCAGAGCGACGAAGCGGTGTATATAGGTCCCAATAACAATACTGATACAGATAACACAACGGATGAAGATGACAAGACCGAGGTCATTGTCGAGGTGCAGCTGAAGGACGGCTCGTTCCTGTTGGGTGACTGCTTCAGCTTTTCATGGGACAATACAAAACTGTATACTAGTGTAGATGCCTTGATAGAATACTATAGATCAAATTGGAACAATTCCTTTGGTCTAACACAGACTGCAGACGAGGTTTTCTGCAATACAAAAGTAACGGTTAATGATAACGGCAACGTAACGGTAAAACTAACTAACAGTAACTTCTCGGCCGAGGATCAGGTGAAGCTTAATAATTTAGCAGCTACTCTCAGTAGAATGACAACCTGCCACCGCGATGGAAAGATGTACTACACCTATACGTTGGACGAAATCGTTCGTAACAATGCCTATAACCTTAGCTTAGTGGAAGAGGGTGAAACAGACACGCGCCATGTGGTAGCGACATTTAAGTTCGACCAAGGCACCAGTGGGCAGACAGCCACCTTCAGCAATGGCACGGGTAGCCTCTTCACCAGCAGTGTGGCACTGGGTAGCAACCTGAACTACTACGGCAAGAATGATGACTTCGGGCAGACGCTGATCAATCCTACAGTAGAGCATAATTCGTCTAACACCAATGAAACAGATTACATAGACTTCCAGATAGATCCCGAAGATGGTTGGACGTTTACTCCATCTCGCGTGTCGTTTAACACCACTCGCTTTGGTACCGATGGTGGACAGATAGATGCCTATTGGCTGAACAGTGGCGGTTCCTCTACCGAGTTGGCTACAGGCATCATCCCATACCGTAACAGTCATACGCCCAGTGTGCTCAGCTGGAGTAGCGCTGTCATAGCAGGCTCTACAGGTGACGGCGTGTGCGGTCTGCGGCTCAAACTCCATAGCTTGAAGGAGAACAAGCAGGTAGGCTTCTCTGATATCGTCATTCAAGGAACACTCAGCAAGACAGTTTCCCTCAGTGAAAAGAAGAGTATCAGTGAAGTCGGAAGAGCCGCCCCATAAAATAGTGAGAATTGAAATAATAATAGAATAATGAATAATACGTGGTCATTTATGGTAATTCGTATTATAAGGAAAATAAGCAGACGACGGTTGGTAAATAAATTATTTATCATTAGTCATTTATTATTTAGCGCTGTGCTATTCGCATCCTGCTCACTCATGAAGGAAGACCGCAGCGATTGTCCTGACTGTCGTAATCCTTTGCGCATCACCCTGCGCTACGACTACAACACGATGAGAGCCAACATGTTCGCAGACCATGTTGAGGAGGCTACCGTCTATGTGGTTGATCCTGAGACGAATGCCATCGTAGACTTCCAGACGTCAAGAAATACCACAGAGTCGAAACCGTTGCGTGAGCCGTTATTCGGATTCAACTTCGAGGAACTGCCCAGTGGCTATTACCGTCTCTACGCCTCTGCCCGTTCTGCTGCCGATGCCGCCATCTCTGTATCTGAGTTGGGCATTGCTGAGAGCATCCGTAGCCTCACCTATACCCTGCCGACCTCCACACCAGCCCAACGTCTCGACACAGTATGGAATACACTTCAACCTGTGGATGTCTATCTGCCAGAAAAGGAGCCTGCAGAAGCTACCATCGGACTCATGAGGCTGACGAACGACCTGAATGTGATGGTGTTCCGTCGGGATAATCCCTTGGACAACGGCCATGAGCGCTATGATGTGTCCGTTACTGATGAGCATTCCCAGTTGGACTATGACAGCAATCCTACAGCGACAGGCACTGTCGTTTATAGCCCAATCGCTGCATGGACGACCGAAACATATGTCGATGACCTGGATTCGTCTATCCAGCACGTCATCGCTGAGCGCAATGCACATTACGACTTTTCATTGTTCCGTCTTATCAACAGCAAAGACACCCGCCACAATCCGCGGCTCATCATTCGAAATCATGAGACGGGCCATACTATCGTGAATATCGACCTCTGCTATTATCTCTCCCTGGCTCGCAATGCCTATGAGATACAGAACTACTCACCTCAGGAATACCTCGACCGTGAATATGACTACCGCCTTGACTTCGGCATCGAGGGCAGCGGTCCTGACGAGACATGGAAATATATGACCATCAGTATCAACGTGCTATCCTGGGCCATAAGGATTCAAAATGAAGATTTGTAAGGTATGAAGACAACAATAATACAACGGCTATTGCTCTTCCTGCTATTGGTGGCAGGGATAAATAGTGTATGGGGGCAGGACACGACCATTGCTGATATTGACTTTAGCAATCCTATCACAGACGGTGTAGTGGCAGGACGTGTGAACACCATGACCATCGGGACACATGCAACTAATCCTACGACCATCAGTGATGGAAGACTTGTCCTTGGCAAAACCGATAATACCGTTGTTATTCCCGAACAGCAGCGGGATGGCAATTTGGTCCGGCTGACCTTTGACTTCGCCTTTGGCAAGTTAGTCAATCGCTACGTAAATTTCTACCTGAGAGATGCTGTAGGAAATGACATCGCCTACTTTACATACCAACCATATTCAAATTCATTAAATACTAATCTTGGTATTAGCACGTCAGACTTGCCTGAAAATGACAGTGAAGCAAATTGGGCAAAAAGCGTTACTTTTACCATAACACTTAATTACAATTCCAACCAGATAACCACCCAAACCTCTGTCAGCAACACTCCTTATACGGTTAGCATGACCAACACGAATGCCTTTGCAGCTTTTGTCGTGAGTTCTAATTATGACAATTCTAATAGATACTGTCAGTTTGATAATTTGCAGATAAAGTCCAATACCAATTACTATTCCTATTTGGTAAAGGCAACAATTAATTCAAATTATCACTCAGTCATTGCTATGGGTTCGGCTGCAAACGGCTCAACAGTGTCTGTTCCTTATCATGAGTTTATTCAAATAGATAATAATCTATATGCTACCTCCGCAACGGATCAAGAGTACAGAAAGCCAATCACACTCGATGACAATAATGGAAAAGAAGTTTATGTCGATTATTCTTTAAATCAAGAGAATGTTCTGTTTTTCTCTGAAGCAGAAGATATTGAAGGGAGTGTACCTGTTAATAGTAATAATGCTGATATAAGATGTTCAAATGCGTATGGAGCCTATTTCCCAAATGAAACTGTTGTCAGTGAATTAGGTCCTGGTCATTATCGTATTTGGGGCCAGGTTTGGGGAACCAAAGGAACCACGTTTTCAATGACAGTTGGAGGGAATCCTGTATGGAGTTGTACAACGACAGGATCAAGAACTGCTAATGACAATACTTTTCAGTTAGAACAGTTTGGTAATCTCGTCATACCTGTAGTTGGAAGCAATTCCCGCATGTTAGACTGTTTCTATATCCAGGCTATTTTTGCATTCAAAGAAACTGGTGCCACTTATACAATAGGTGAAGGAACTCCGAATATCAGTTCAAGGTTAGTCAATGCAACGGGTCAGGGGGTTAGCTATGGTTCCAGTAACAATGATGTGGTTAGTGTGGATTCTTATGGCACGCTGACATTGAACAGTGTAGGCAGGGCAGTTATTACGGCAACGGCGGGCAGCTACACAACACGATATGTGGTTACTGTCAGAAGCTCAACCAATGCCACAGGGAACCTTCTTTATAATGAGACTTCCCACCTTGAGACATTCACCCTTAGCGGACAGGGCAATTTCGACGTGGAGCATTTTGAGGGAGAGAGTATTATTTTTGATGTGGGTAATCCCAATGAAGTGCAACAGGTGAATGGGGACGGGCTGTATTGTATAGATGATAATGGCTGGACGTTTACCTACTTAAACAACAATAATGGCGCTGATGGTATTCCCATCATGGGAACTTATTATGCCTTTAAACCTAAGACCAACGGAGTGCTTTCCATTACGGGTTCCGCTTGGAATGGTATCCGTTTAGTGGATAGTGAGGGAAATGTTATAGAGAAGTTTTCAGCTAGCGGTGAGTCAACCTATACCTTCAATACCAAGTTACAGCCTGACCAAACATATTATGTTTATGCTGAAACCCCTCGTATGGCAGGTCGGGTCAATGATAATTGGTCTGTATTATATTTGAAGTCCTTTACCTTCGAAGCTACTCAATCAGCAAGCACGACCATCAACGTGAGTGACCTGCTCTATGCTACAGTGGACGGCGGCATTAACTCCGTTAACAACAAGCTAGATCGCTTCATTCCGGGCTTTGCTTTGGCTTTTAGTGGTGGTGATGGTACCACGGCGTATAACAGCTCGGGCATCACTTTCTATCAGAATAGTTCTGGTGTTGGACAGTTGGACATTACCCCGCGTCTGATGGCTGGATTTAACGAGGGTGACATTGTGTTTACAGGCGTCACGCTGAACTATAGTGCCATTGAGGCTGGTAAAGCCACTAGCGCCTTGGTTAACGGACAGACGGCCGCTATGTCTGCAGGCAGCACCTCTGTCAGTGTCACACTCAATGCCTCTTCCCCCACGCTTACCATTAGGTATGGCAGCGATACTGACGACAATAGTTTCGTGCTGAAAAGTCTGACGCTGAACTATCAGGTGACAGGTCGTGATCTGATGGAAGATGTGATTGACATGTCGAAAACTTCCACCCAATTGGCCTTTGAGAAGAGTGAATACTTTGTAAGTTATGGGCAACCTAAAGGTCAGAAGGCTTTCTTCGATGTTCCTGCTGGCCAGCAAGGCTATTATTATGGTAGTGGCTTTGGTGGCAGCATCAGCTACAGCAGTGACAATACGTCAATAGCTACTGTAGCAAGTGATGGTACAGTAACAATGATGGTTGATTCTGAAGGAAGTCAGACCACCATTAATGCCCAGTTTGGGGGCACAGATTACTTTTTGCCGTCGGCTGTGGCCAGCTATACAGTAAAGAACGCCGTAAGTCTTGCTCTGAGGAATTACACGATAGAGCACGTGAAGCGGGGCATGGTAGTAGAGGCTGTCATCAGCAGCGATGGAGAGTCGGTGCTTTCCTTCTCCAACACCATTGCTACCAGTCAGGAGATCAGCAATTCTGAGGGCCAACTGATTAGCACCTATGCTTTTGACAATGGTGGAAGTAATGACGAGTTCACTGTGGTCATCAGCTATGTATCCGGAGCTAATGCCTATGTGCAAAGCGCCCGTGCATATTATAAAACTCCTGAACTGCGGCTGAACTATACACCTCAGGCCGTCTATAATCATCATGGAAATTGGGCGGATGTCACCTTGCAGACACGCTTTGCCAGCAACATCGATGTCGTGTCGTGCTTTGATGTGGAAGGCATACCAACGTTTACGGCCTATTATGAGAGCGATGACTGCTCGGATGACTTCGTGGCACCTACTGCTTCCAGCATATTCACCAAGACAGGCACTATAGAATGGGTGACCGTTCCGGCCACCACCCCGACGGCCACCATACGCAGCACGGGCAACGGTAATGATATCACTGATGCTACGGTATCTGCTGCCGTATCGTTACGGCCTACAGCTATGGGCTACGATCCCACTGCAGCCAATAATGTGGCTACGGCTCATTTGCCAGTCATTCCCTTCCCATATACTTGGAATCTGGCATCTTCTGATGATCTTTCCGTGAAAGCAAAAGCTCTGGAACAGGAGAATGTGAATGATAACGGTACATCGGGCTTGGTCTTAACCCCCGGAAGTGTGAAAGATGTGGTACCGCAACCAGGCAAAAGAGACAAGGTGAATTACTACTTGGACAGTTCTTTGCCCGAATCACGTCTGCGCATACCCGTAATGGAAGGAATGAAGGTTTCGATAATCAGCTATGGGGCAGAAGAACGTGTGACAGGTAACGGCTACCCGTTGCAAATCAATAATGTGACCGATTTGCGCGGCTATGCCACAGCGACGATGCAGATTCTGACCACGTCGAACACTCAGGAGTATATTGCCAAGAACAACGGCTATGTAGAAATCTACAACCGTTCGGATGTGAACGTTTATATTACAAGCATTACAGTGTCAGCCCCGGAACTTGTGTTTAGCGACGGAACGAATCCGAAGGTCAGTAGGACGGACACTTACCAGAATCTTGTACTGAACAAACCCACAGGTGCCACCCTTTCTTTTAGTGATGATGACGGCAATAATGCGAAGATTGCCACACGCAACAATGGTACATATACCTTCCAATCTTGGGCCAATGGTGATGTCGTCGTGACGGCAACTACGGGAAACACTGCCCATGGGATTGAACCCTGCTGGGGGCAATACACCCTATCGTTAGTAGACTTCTATTTTGCTCCAAATGTCGTCACCCTCTGGCATAGTACCTCGGCAGTTTCTTATCCTACTATCCAATTCCTTTCGAATGCTCATCTCTATCTGAACGGGAAGGATTGGTTGGACATGACTGCAGAAGAGAAGAGTAAGATCAGCTTCTCTGTGGCGGCACCGGCCTATATTGACGGTGACACTAATAGACCTAACCATGCCAAGGGTATCGTGAAGGTTAATAACGACGTCAACAACCCTTACACGATGGAGGTACGCAATGAAGGTCAGCTCATTATCACAGCTATCTACACCGAGAACAATAATACGGTGAAGACCACTTGTACAGTGAATATTACGATGTATGCTTTTAATGGCTTCAAGTATCCTGCACCTACTGTTGCGTCTAATGTAAATAGTTATAGCTTTGCAGGTGATAATACTAGTAATCCGTTAGATGGCGCTACAAGGAGCGCGGTGACCTCTTACAGGTGTACTTATATTGGAAAGAATAGCGATCAGCCAAGAGATGATGTCACCGTAACTGGTACCACCATTAGTCTTGATAAATCTGGTGTCTACCATGTGGAGGCTCTTAACGGTTCAACTGTCATTGCAGATTTCTATCTGACTAAGGCTTATCCGGTCGACATAAACACCTCTCAATCGTGGGACTTCCGCAACGGCGTAAGTAGCGAGTGGGGAACCTCATGGGGCCAGCTTAAAGACCCTACTGATGGCCACAATGTGGATGAAGGTACAGCAGGAGCAGTTCCCTATTTCGAATATGCTAACTATCTATGGACTAAGGGCATGCCTACCAATAGGGCTTCAGACTATCGCTGCGTTAACGCGGTGAACGGAAACAACGGCTTTATCGTCAAAGAGACGTCGGGCTTGATTGTTATAGCAGATGCTCCGACATGCGACCGTTCAGTCACGGGAGGTGTATATTGCGACGGTCATTTCAGTGCGTATACGGGTAACACATACAATTATGTATACCCGAACATCGGGCTACATCGCAGCACCCTCATTATCCCGCACCTGCCAAAGGGTGCCTATGTGGCAGTGGCTTGGGATCGTACCAGTTCTGGCGACGGCAGCACGATTGTGATGGAGAACCTGCTCGATTTGGAGGGTAAGACCATCGACGAAATCAAGTATGGCGGCTCTGTACGCCTAACAGGACCAAATGCCGGCAACAACCAGGGGTACTACACTTTCCGTGTGGCTAACGACGGCAATGTCACTTTCACACAGAACGACAAAGGCACCTCGCGCATCGTTGCCATCCACGTGTATTATGGCGACCCTGACACCAACGTCAATGCATCTGACGATGTGAACTACAATCGCAATGCCGAGGAGGAGTTCAAGGGATCTGGCATGACACAGACATTGATGGCTTATGCCCGTGCTAATGCTGACGGCACCGCTGATGTAGGTAGTGGTTTGAAGTCGCTGGACGGTATTCTTACCACAGATGGTAAAACCACCAGCCAATGGCTGACGAATTACCTGAACTTTAATGCGCCCAATGGCGTGGCAGAATTTAATATGGTCAATCAGGATGTTACGTTGCACAACATGACGATGGATATGTCGCAGACCTATTTCGACTCAGGTAATGGTACGTACGCCGTGCCAGGCCTATCGTTCAACGGGGCCTGTTGGGGCAAGGCTGTGATGAGTGTAGGTGTCAGAGATGATAACGGCTACTTGGTGGCCTATCGCCAGTACCGCTTTACCGTGGGTGTTCTACCCTACATGGAGTATCCGAAGACATGGGACTTTACCCGATATTTCGACAACGCGTCGATAAGGATTGAGGACTCGCCTGTGACGGTGTTACCTGCTACTGCCAACCTGAATACTAGGGAAAGTCTAAAAACTAACACAGGCTATCCCGAAAACACAGAGAGCATGGCAGTGCTCGACACATCGCCGACACGTACCTGGGATTCTGGCAATATACTGAAACGTAGCAGCGGTACACAGACCTATCACCAGTACGGTTACAACGAATACTCATCATACTACGTCGATGATGCCATGTTGGTATGCAACAAAGGTGATCGCAACGCCAACGGCTTCATCATTGAAGAAACACGCGGTCTGGGCTTTAGCGTCGCCCCGTCTGACGATAGCGACACAAGCAAGAAACTGCAGTGGGAGATGCCTACCGGCAATGTGGGTTATGGCGAAAACAGTAGCCTGCATTTCTGTGGCACACTAACCATCGCTGGCGTGGGTGATGACTATAAGGGCTACTATGTGTTCCTCCGTAGCAGTAGGGTACCCGATGCTTGTTCTGAAAACCTGAAATCAGTCACCAAGGGCGACTATAAGAGTATCGTGTCAAACAATGAAGGTCAGTATGTCTTTGAAGTCACCTCTTCTGAGAATATGACCTTGACCTTCGATACTGAGACAGTTATCTATGGCATTGGTGTGACCAATATCCAAAAGGAAGCTGTTCATCCAGTGGGCAGCACTGGCTGGGCCACAGAGAGTCGTGATATTGACATCGACCATACATTGACCGGCTTCTATACCCGTCATAATCTGCGTGCCTATGAGGTCAAATACGACAGTTATGATATGAATACTGCTACCGTGAAATTGACTGAGGTAAAGAATACGGCCTCACAGACATACGACAGTAACACTCAGATTGTTGATCATGGCTATGTGGCTAAAGGCAATGGTATCGTACTGGCAGAGTTTAACGTGGCAGAGGCGGACGTCTATAAGGCACCCTTGTTCGTTCCTGCCATCACCACTACCCATGCGGCAGTCATCAGCAACGAAAATATGATGCGTCCTAATCTCGTAAGAAAGCAGTTTAGTTCCGAAGAAGAATCCGAAGAAGATGCCTACACCCGCTTCCTATTGACCAATGTACACTGGACATTTACTAAAGGTGGCAACTTGGCAACAGAGGAAGCTGACGAAGCAAAAATCATAGAGACAGATGCTGCTGGCTTTTATCGGCATCATGTATGGACAGAAAGTGGTGACGCAGAAAATGCTGCAAAGAATACCATGGTGCCTAACACCGCTTATCTGCTAGTCAAAACGTCAAATTTGCCTATAGCAGTATGGAACAGCAGCGGCAATAGCGGAGTACGTCGGCAGAACACCATTGGCATCCGTTTTGATGATTATACCAGCATTCGGGATTTACCAATCGAAGGTGAGGAACAGCAGATCAAAGATGGCGCAGTTGCTATCGGATGGTATACGTTGGATGGACGTAGGCTATCAGGACCGCCGACAAAGGCTGGAATCTATATCCATCATCATAGAAAGGTGGTCATAAAGTGAACATATTATAAATCCGCATCTATTGTTTTGTGGTTTATGGAAATTGTTGTAACTTTGCCGACATAAAAGGAAAACTAATCGAATAAGTAATCATGAGAAGAATAATGATGGCGGCCCTCGTGGTGCTGATGGCATGCACGACGGCAGAGGCAAAAAAGAAAATGAAGTCGGTAGAACTGTGGCCTGACGGCACGGAGATTCCCGCCTGGTTCAGTGATACGAGTAGAGTAGACCTGTCGGGACTGAAACGCTATGTGGTGACAGACTACGGTGTGGACCGCTGGGCCGATGGCGTGCAGACGAAGGAACTGCAGGCCGTGATAGACAAGTGCGCTGCCGAAGGTGGAGGCGTGATTGTCATTCCGAGGGGAACATTCCTGAGCGGTTCGCTGTTCTTCAAGCCAAAGACTCATCTGTTAATAGAAGAGGGTGGGGAATTGAAGGGCTCCGATCGTATCCGTGACTTCCAGATTGTGAAGACACGAATGGAGGGTCAGACGCTCGACTACTTTGCTGCCTTGGTGAATGCCGACGGCGTGGATGGGTTCACCATCACAGGTCCCGGCACCATCAACGGCAACGGGCAGAAGTACTGGGAGGAGTTCTGGATCCGCCGTAAGTATAACCCCCAGTGCACGAACCTCGAGGCTATGAGGCCGAGGAACGTCTATATTTCTAATAGTAAGAACGTGACGGTGCAGGATGTGAAGATTATCAACTCGCCCTTTTGGACGAATCATCTCTACCGCTGTGAGAACGTGCGCTATCTGGGATGCTTCATCTTCGCTCCGACGGAGAATGTGACGCCTGTGGATCCTAAGCGGGGCGGCCCCAGCACGGATGCCATCGATTTGGATGTCTGCAAGAACGTTCTGATTCACGGTTGCTATATGCATGTCAACGATGACGCCGTGGTGCTGAAAGGCGGCAAGGGTACATGGGCAGACCAGAATCCTGACAATGGCCCTTGTCGGAACATCATCATCGAAGACTGTACGTATGGCAAGGTGCACGGTTGCCTGACACTCGGTTCGGAAAGTCTCGACGACCATAATATCGTGTTGCGCCGCATCGATGTGAAGTCTGCCACCCGTGTACTCTGGCTGAAGATGCGTCCCGACACGCCGCAGCACTATGAGTACGTGACGGTCAGCGACATCAAGGGTCAGTGCGGCTCGTTTCTCGTAGTCAGACCCTGGACGCAGTTCTTCAAGCCTGAGGACCGCAAAGACATGCCGCTGTCGCAGTGCAACAACATCGTGATGAGGAATATTGACATGAAGTGCAAGAATTTCTTCGATGTGGGCACATCAGATAAGTATCGTTTGGTGGATTTCACCTTTGAGAATATCAACGTTGAGGACGAGAAGAATGCCTTCGACAAGACGATGATAGAAAACACGACGGTCAGGAATGTCATCATCAATGGCACACCCCGCTGACAAGTTGGCAGATTTTGACGGCTGTTTGCGGTTTACAGTTTCCTGACTAAGGATTGGCACGGTTTTAGCTTAGTGTATGGCGGGATGGCAGAAAGACCATTCCGCCTATATAATTAATATGGTATAACATTAAATAAAACAGTATTATGAACATCAAACCATTAGCAGACCGTGTGTTGGTATTGCCGGCACCGGCAGAAGAGAAAATCGGTGGTATTATCATTCCTGATACCGCTAAGGAGAAACCTCTCCACGGAACCATTAAGGCCGTTGGTCAGGGAACGAAGGACGAGCAGATGATCCTCAAAGAGGGTGATGAGGTGCTGTACGGTAAGTATAGTGGCACGGAACTCGAGTTTGAGGGTGAGAAGTATCTGATGATGCGTCAGAGTGACGTGCTTGCAGTGATAGAGAAGTAGTTAATGTAGTTAAGTAGTTAATAAAGTTATGGCAAAAGATATTAAATTCAATATTGAGGCCCGCGATGCTATGAAGCAGGGTGTGGACCAGTTGGCTAACGCTGTCAAGGTGACACTTGGCCCGAAGGGACGTAATGTAGTCATTGAGAAGAAGTTCGGTGCTCCGCAGATCACCAAGGACGGTGTGACCGTTGCCAAGGAGATCGAGTTGGAGGACAAGTTTGAGAATACCGGTGCACAACTCGTGAAGAGTGTGGCCTCGAAGACTGGCGACGATGCCGGTGACGGTACGACGACTGCTACCATCCTGGCTCAGGCTATCGTCAGCGAGGGCCTGAAGAACGTGACCGCCGGTGCCAACCCCATGGATCTGAAGCGCGGTATCGACAAGGCTGTGAAGGCCGTGACGGAGCATATCGCCAAGAGTGCTGAGTTGGTAGGCGACAACTACGACAAGATTGAGCAGGTGGCTACCGTTTCTGCCAATAATGATAAGGAGATCGGTGAACTTCTGGCTGAGGCTATGCGCAAGGTCTCTAAGGACGGTGTGATCACCATCGAGGAGTCGAAGAGCCGTGATACTCATATCGGCGTCGTCGAGGGTATGCAGTTCGACCGTGGCTATCTGTCGGCCTACTTCATCACTGATTCAGAGAAGATGGAGTGCGTGATGGAGAATCCGTATATCCTGATCTATGACAAGAAGATCTCTAACATCAAGGACTTCCTGCCCATCCTGCAGCCTGCTGCCGAGAGTGGCCGTCCTCTGCTCGTGATTGCCGAGGATGTGGACTCTGAAGCACTGACCACACTCGTTGTGAACCGTCTGCGTGGCGGTCTGAAGATTTGTGCCGTAAAGGCTCCAGGCTTCGGCGACCGTCGTAAGGCCATGCTCGAGGATATCGCAACGCTGACTGGCGGTGTGGTGATCAGCGAGGAGAAGGGCCTGAAGCTGGAGCAGGCTACGCTCGAGATGCTGGGTACCTGTGACAAGGTGACAGTGTCGAAGGACAACACCACCATCGTGAACGGTGCCGGCGACAAACAGGCCATCCAGGACCGTATCGCCCAGATCAAGAAGGAAATTGAGATTACAACATCTTCTTACGATAAGGAGAAGCTGCAGGAGCGTCTGGCTAAGTTGGCCGGTGGCGTCGCTGTGCTCTATGTGGGTGCCAACTCTGAGGTGGAGATGAAGGAGAAGAAGGATCGCGTGGACGATGCCCTCTGTGCTACCCGTGCCGCCATCGAGGAAGGTGTCGTGGCTGGTGGTGGTACCACTTACATCCGTGCTCAGGAGGCTCTGGCCAGCTTGAAGGGTGACAATGCCGACGAGCAGACCGGTATCAATATCATCTGCCGTGCCATCGAGGAGCCGCTCCGCCAGATTGCCGTCAATGGCGGCCAGGAGGGTGCTGTGGTCGTTCAGAAGGTTCGCGAGGGTAAGGGCGACTTCGGTTTCAATGCCCGTACCGATGTCTACGAGGATCTGCGTGAGGCTGGTGTAATCGATCCTGCCAAGGTGGCTCGTGTGGCTCTGGAGAATGCCGCTTCTATCGCCGGCATGTTCCTCACCACGGAGTGTCTGATTGTTGACAAGCCCGAGAAGGAACCTGCTATGCCGATGGGTGGTGCACCAGGCATGGGTGGAATGATGTAATTGATGTAATCAATGAGTATAAGAAACCGGTTGTCGCAAGGCAGCCGGTTTTTTTATGCTTTTTTATTTGCTAGTGTCGCAAACTTTTCGTACTTTTGCAGCAAATGATAAGAGTACTCCTGATTATCGCCCTGTCTGCCTGTCTGTCTCTATCGGCACAGGAGCATTACCGCCCTCACCGTTCAAACTTCGTTTGCGAGAATGGCGAGAACCGTTATACACGTGCCCTTTATGGTTCTCATACCGACTGGCGTCTTGAAACGTCAGACCGTCCTGTCTTCGCAGTTGTCAAGAAAGGGCATCATCGCAATATCCGCTTCGTATTTGAGAAGGATGGCGTGTCCTATCCTCTGGACTCAACCGATTATTGCAGAGCTACTTATGCCAATGGCCGCAGGGAGTATCTGTTGAAGGATCAGCGATGGGGTGAGGGTGTCTTGAGGATTGAGGTGCTGGCCTTGTCTGACCGTGAGGCAGCAGTCTGGCGTATCGCGTCACCTCAGTTGCAGGGACAGTTGCATGTCATGGTCTGTCAGATCGCTCAGCCCAAGTTGTATCGTAATGGTGATATCGGTGTTGATCAGTCCAACTGCCTGGAGGCTGCAGGAGAACCCCTTCAGAATCTGAAGGCAACTTTTGGCAAGGGACAAACACTTTATTTGGGCGTTGAGCTCGATGAAGTACGAGTGTTGGAATCTGAATTGGGTAGAAATGATTATCAACAGGCGCGTCAACACTTCAGACAGTTGGCAGACAGAGTTCAGTTTAAGACCCCCGATCCCTATATAAATACCCTCGGCGGGGCGATGGTATTGGCTGCTGACGGCGACTGGGACGGGCAGACGTGGTTGCACGGCTGCGTGGGCTGGCGCATGCCTTTGGCAGGCTGGCGGGCTGGCTACCTCGGTGATGTTTTGGGTTGGAACGACAGGGCCGTGTCACATTTCGATGCCTATGCCAAGAGTCAGGTGACGGATGTACCTGCCACGATTCCCCATCCATCACAGGATTCGGCGATGAATCTTGCTCGGGCGGAGAAGAAGTGGGGGACGCAGATGTACTCGAACGGCTATATCTGCCGCAATCCCGAGCGCAATGACCAGATGCACCACTACGACATGAACCTGAACTATATCGACGAGTTGCTCTGGCACTTCCAGTATGATGCCGATACGGCTTACATGAAGAAGATGTGGCCTGTCATCAAGTCGCATTTGGCATGGGAGAAACGTAACTACGACCCTGATGGTGACCATCTCTATGATGCCTACTGTTGTATCTGGGCTTCTGACGCCCTCTATTATAGCGGTGGTGCTGTGACACACAGTTCGGCCTATAACTATCGTGGCAACAAACTGGCAGCTCGTATTGCCGAGATCATCGGTGAGGATCCAAAACCCTATCGTGCTGAGGCGGAGGCTATCTTGAAAGCGATGAATGAACGTCTGTGGATGCCTGAGAAAGGCGTTTGGGCAGAGTATCAGGACGGCATTGGACTTAAACGGCTGCACGACCATCCTGCCGTCTGGAGCATCTATACACCCATCGACTGCGGTGCTTGTTCACCCGAGCAGGCTTATCAGGCTACAAAGTATATTGATGATTTTATCCCGCATATACCCATTGGCCATTCGATTGACAGCGCAGCCAATAATGTTCAATGTTCAACGTCCAATGTTCAATATAAAACCATTTCCACCTCCGACTGGCTCCCCTATAGCTGGAGCATCAACAATGTGGCTGCTGCCGAGGTGATGCACACGGCTTTGGCCTATTATGAGGCAGGACGTGCTGACGAAGGTTTCCGTCTGATGAAGGCAAACATCCTTGACCAGATGTATTATGGACAGTCGCCTGCCAACTTTGGACAGATCAGCCAGTATGATGCTGCGCGAGGGGAGTGTTATCGTGATTTCGGCGATTGCATTGGAATCAGCAGCCGCACATTGATACAAGGACTCTTTGGGGTGATTCCCCAAGCGCTCGATGGTAAGTGCATTATCCGTCCCGGTTTTCCGGCAGAGTGGGATAGTGCCAGCGTGAAGACTCCCTATATAGAATATAAGTACAGGCGTGTGGACGGAAGAGACCGCTATGAGATTACCCAGCACTTCCGTCAGCCGCTTAAGATGATCCTTCGTCAAAACCTCGGTAACGGCCACTACTGCGATATTGAGGGCACCAGCGAAGAACACCAGATCATTGAGGTGTCACATAGAAGGGACAGTTCTTTTGTGATATCAGTGATGCCACAAAAGAACCGTCCTCCTGTGATACTCGGCCTTGAAGAGCCTAATTTCTCGAAGCCGTTTAAACCGCAGAAGATGGATAAGTTCTTTAATTCCGAGGTAGATGACATCTTCAAGAATGAATACCTCTCGCCTCGTCCGCAGACGACCACCCTCCAGATTCCCAAGCATGGTATTGGCGAATGGTGCCATCCTCAGATGATGGCAGAGATTAACGACTCTGTCTTCCGCACACTCATCGAGGACGGTTTCTTCAGGGTGGCTGGCGTGCCTTTCCGTACACCAGTTGTAGGGCCGAACATAATCTATACCTCACTCTGGGACAACTATCCCGACTCCGTTGTTATTCCCCTGAAAGGCCAAGCGTCAAACGCTTATCTGCTGATGGCAGGATCGACGAACCACATGCAGAGCCGTATCGATAACGGTCTTGTTGTGGCCACCTATACCGACGGGACAACCGACACATTGGCATTGCGCAATCCCGACAACTGGTGTCCTATTGAGCAGGACTATTATGTCGACGGTAAGGCATTTCAGGCTCAGCAACCCCGTCCATACCGTGTCTGTCTGAGTAATGGGATTGTCAGTCGCGACTTGGGTAAGGCACTGAATATACAGGGTGTCTATGGCCGTGAGATTCCCGGTGGTGCTGCGCAGATGCTGTGCATGACGCTGAATCCCGATAAGCGTTTGAAGTCATTGAAAGTGCGTACTCTTTCCAATGATGTGGTGATTGGCCTGATGGCCGTCACACTGCAATAATGGTAAAAAATGATGTGCGAAAGCAAATTTTTCTATAATCACTATTTACTTTTCACTTCTTTTTCGTAATTTTGCAGTCAGTATGCAGAAACTAATCGAACTCTATAGGCAGTGGAAAGGCTCAGAGCCAGCCAACGTCCAGCAGATTCCTGGTGGAGGCAGTAATCGTACCTATTTCCGATTGACGGACAACGACGGCCAAACTGTTGTCGGTGTCATCGGAACCAGCCGTGACGAAGACCATGCTTTCATCTATCTGACTGAACATTTCAACAGACGTAAGTTGCCTGTGCCTAAGATCCTCGCTGCCAGTGACGACCAATTGCGCTATCTTCAGACAGACCTTGGGTCGCTTTCTCTCTTCGATGCTGTCAGAGGTGGACGAGAGGCTGGCGGACGATATACTCTGAAGGAGCAGGAACTGCTGAAACGTACTATCCGGGAGTTGCCCAACATCCAGATACGGGGAGCAAGAGGGCTTGATTTCTCTAACTGCTATCCTCAGGCAGAGTTCAATCAGGACAGTGTGCTCTTCGACCTGAACTATTTCAAGTACTGTTTCCTCAAAGCTACAGAACTCGACTTCCACGAGCTGAAACTGGAAGCCGATTTCCGTTTGTTTGCTAAGGATCTGACTTTTGAGAAGGCGGGAGTCGGTAGTCAGGGGTCGATAGTCAGTTTTCTCTATCGCGACTTCCAGGCCCGTAACGTGATGCTCGACCACGACGGTAATCCTTGGTTCATTGACTATCAGGGTGGTCGCAAAGGCCCCTATTACTATGACTTGGCTTCGTTCCTTTGGCAGGCATCGGCAAGATATCCTCATAAACTGCGCCGTGAGTTAGTCTATGAGTATTACAATTCGCTGAAGAACTATACCGAGGTACCTCCCGTGCGACATTTTGTCAGTCGCCTTTCGCTGTTTGTGCTCTTCCGTACCTTGCAGGTTTTGGGGGCATATGGCTTCCGCGGCTATTTCGAACAGAAGAAGCATTTCATAGAATCCATTCCACCTGCCATCCAGAACCTCCGCGAGTTGCTGGCCAGCTCGAACAGTTTCCACTATCCTCATCTGATGGAGATTCTGAAGCGGTTGACGGAACTCCCCCAGTTCCAGCAGATAGAAGCTGTGGCCAGTCGTGCCGATGGCTATAAGACAACGGAACTGAACCCCTATAAAGCCCATCCACAAGATGGTCCCGCCACCTTCTCCAAGTATGATGCTCAGGGACCGTTGGTGGTGAGGGTCTTTAGTTTCTCTTATGGCAAGGGCATCCCCGAGGATGAAAGCGGCAACGGTGGTGGCTATGTGTTTGATTGCCGCTCGACACACAACCCAGGTCGCTATGAACCATACAAGAAACTGACGGGCTTGGACGATCCTGTCATCCGATTTCTGGAGGACGATGGTGAGATACTCACCTTCCTCGATTCTGTTTATAAACTCGCCGATGCTCATGTGCGCCGATATATCCAGCGCGGTTTCACTTCGCTGATGTTCTCCTTTGGATGCACGGGAGGCCAGCATCGCTCCGTCTATTCTGCCCAGCATCTGGCAGAGCACATCCATGAGAAGTTTGGCATCGAGGTGCGCATCTGCCATCGTGAGCAGGGCATCACCCAAATCCTAAAATAAGTATTTCGAATAGTTCAAACATTATAAATCAATTGAAAGATGGAGAAAGTAAAGATTTTGATGGTCTGCGGGGTTTTTGCCCTGATGGTGGCCTCCTGCTCAACAAAGCAGCGTGCAATCAATCAGTTGGAGAGCTTCTCCACCGAACTGCGTGACAACAGCCGTTACTACGACCTCCATGATTGGGAAAAGGCCGGCAAGAAGTTCGTGAAGATCACGAAGAACGTGAAGAAACACGAGTTTGACTACACGCCAGCCGAGAAAGCCCGCATCGGCAGACTCGAAGGTGAGTGTGCCGGTTACATGGCCCGTGGCGCGAAGGACAATGTGACAGATCGCCTTCGTGGCTTCATCAACGAATTAAAGGGAATTCTTCAGGGTGTCACCGATGCCTTCGGAGGATGGTAATCTGGCAGGAGCGTAAGTGCTGATGAAGCAGGCGATGATCTTTGCAGCCGGTCTGGGAACCAGACTGAAGCCGCTGACCGACACGATGCCGAAGGCGCTTGTGAAGGTAGGTGGACAGCCTTTACTGTGGCATGTCGTCCAGAAACTGAAGGCGGCGGGCTTTGAGCGAATCGTGGTGAATGTGCATCACTTCGCCCAACAGATAGTCGACTATCTCGCAGTCAACGACAACTTCGGCCTCGACATCCGCATCTCCGACGAGACCAGCGGATTGCTTGAGACAGGCGGTGGCATCAAGAAAGCTTTGCCGCTCTTCGACCCATCCGAGCCTATCCTCATCCATAATGTCGACATCCTCAGCAACCTCGACCTCACAGGGGGACTGTCCCCTGTGTGCGATGCTGGCGAAGCACATGGGGACTGTCCCCTCTGTGAGAGTAACCCGGATGCCTTGCTATTGGTCAGTCAGCGAAAGACGAAGCGCTATCTGCTCTTCGATGATGAGATGATTCTCGACGGTTGGACGAATATCGAAACGGGTGAGGTGCGCAGTCCTTACAAGGGGCTTGATCCTTCAGACTGCAAGCGGTTGGCATTCAGCGGTATCCACATGATTTGGCCTCGTGTCTATCCCCTGTTCGACGAGATGCCGGAACGCTTTGGCATCATCGACTTCTATCTGAAGTTCTGTCATCAGTGTGCCTTCCTTGGCTATGAGCAAAAGGATTTACGACTGCTCGACGTCGGCAAACTCGATACCTTGGAACAGGCAGAACAGTTTTTGAATCAATAGATAATCTACCATTAATCATTTAATCAAGGTCTAAAAATGAAAAAGTATTTATTAATTGCCTTGCTTATAGCAAGTGGAAGCCTGACAACAAAGGCACAGATATCGAAGTTTGACTTGAACGACGATGGTAAATTGACTGTAGCTGATATTACGGAGTTGGTCAATGCCATTATGAGTGGTGTAGGCGAACCCCCCTCGAATGTGGAAGCTGTCGACTTGGGACTGCCTAGCGGTAAGCTGTGGGCCAACATGAATGTGGGTGCTACGAGTCCATTGGATGATGGTCTCTATTTCGCTTATGGCGAGACCACAGGCTACACCAGCGACACCAGCGACGGCCACGTTTTCTACTGGACTACCTACAAGTATTGTAATGGCACCAATAATTCGATTTGGAAGTATTGCACCACAGTTAATAGCGGTGCTGTGGACGAAAAGACGACCTTAGAACCTAAGGATGATGCTGCTCATGAAAACTGGGGCGATGGATGGCGTATCCCAACCAAAGAAGAAATGCAGGAACTTATAGATAATACCCAGAAATATTTCTATTCGAAGAATGGTGTTAGGATATTGCAGCTTACTTCTAAGAAAAATGGCAACATCAACAGGATTGAACTTCCTTTTTCAGGCCGCCGATACAATTCTACGATAACTGGTCAAAGCACTGATGCACGATATTGGACATCGACAATTACTACCGATAATACGGAGGCGTATACACTTTGGGCCACGTTCTCCGAAAATAAAGTTCACCAACTATCTGGCGGCGTCCGCTGTTATGGGTATCCCATTCGTGCTGTGCGCGACAAAAATAAATAGTTGGTTATCATTTACATACAATAGGCTATGCAACAGAAGATTATTATTCTGGATTTCGGTTCACAGACCACGCAGCTCATAGGCCGGCGTGTTCGTGAACTTGATACTTTCTGCGAGATCCTGCCCTATAACAAGTTCCCGAAGGACGATCCCTCGGTGATTGGTGTGATATTGAGCGGATCGCCGTATTCGGTTCATGACCCTGAGGCTTTCAAAGTGGACCTGAGCCAGTTCGTGGGTAAGGTTCCTGTGCTGGGCATCTGCTATGGTGCGCAGTTCATCAGCCACACCCTTGGCGGAAAGGTGGAGAAGGCCGACAGCCGTGAGTACGGACGGGCCAATCTTGAGACCATCAATCTCTATAATCCGCTCTTCAAGGGTTTTGATAGAGGTTCCCAGGTGTGGATGAGTCATGGTGACACCATCACCGCCATCCCGGAGGGCTTTGAGGTGATTGGTTCGACACATGATGTCAAGTATGCAGCATTTGCAACCTCCCCCGACCCCTCCAAAGGAGGGGAGTGCCTGCGGGCAGAGGACACCGGTAGGCCCTCCTCCCCTTCGGGGAGGTCGGAAGGGGTTTGGGCTGTACAGTTCCACCCCGAGGTGTTTCATTCCCTGCAAGGTACTTTGCTCTTGAAAAACTTCGTGGTCGATATCTGTGGTTCCCGTCAGGAATGGAGTGCGGCTTCTTTCGTCGATTCGACGGTGGCGGAACTGAAGGCGCAGTTAGGCCAGGACAGGGTGATCTTAGGATTGTCAGGAGGGGTCGACTCGTCTGTGGCAGCCGTACTGCTCCACCGTGCCATCGGCGACCGCCTCACCTGTATCTTCGTCGACCACGGCATGCTGCGCAAGAACGAGTTCCGGCAGGTGATGGACGACTACAAGGTGTTGGGACTGAATGTGATAGGTGTCGATGCCAGCGAGAAGTTCTTCGCCGACCTGGCTGGTGTCTCTGATCCTGAACAGAAGCGTAAGATTATCGGACGCGATTTCGTTGAGGTGTTCAATGCCGAAGCCAAGAAGATTACTGATGCCAAGTGGCTGGCACAAGGCACCATTTATCCAGACCGCATTGAGAGCCTGAACATCACGGGTAAGGTCATCAAGAGCCATCACAATGTGGGTGGCCTGCCAAAGGAGATGAACCTGCAGCTCTGTGAGCCCTTGAAGTGGCTGTTTAAGGATGAGGTGCGTCGTGTGGGTCGTCAGCTCGGTATGCCTGAGCATCTCATCACTCGCCATCCTTTCCCTGGCCCAGGTCTGGCCGTCCGTATCCTCGGTGATATCACACCTGAAAAGGTACGAATACTTCAGGATGCCGATGATATATATATAAAAGGTTTGCGTGCGTACAAGGTGAGGCTTTCCGGCGAAGAGGCCCGCAAGGTACTTGCTGCCGGAGTACCTGCCGATATGAAGGACGGCACCATTGAGGTGTCCCTCTACGACCAGATCTGGCAGGCTGGTGTCATCTTGCTAAGTACTGTCCGCAGCGTCGGTGTGATGGGTGATGAGCGTACCTATGAGCACCCCGTGGCCCTCCGTGCCGTTACCTCAACGGATGCAATGACCGCCGACTGGGCTCATCTGCCCTACGATTTCATGGCGAAGGTGTCGAACGAGATCATCAACAAGGTCCGCGGCGTCAATCGCGTCTGTTACGACATCTCCTCCAAGCCCCCTGCCACGATCGAGTGGGAATGAGCTCTCACGGAGAGGCACTTTAGAACAAATAGTATGACTATCGAAGAAAGTTTCAATCGTCTGCAAGAGGAGCACCACCAGTTGCAGGATGACTATGCCCACTTGAGCATGATGTTCGAGAATATGGGTAAGGGATACGAGAAGGCTCTCAAACTCTATGACCAGGCTTTGGAGTCATCGCGAATGAAGACCGACTTCATTCAGCAGATTTCCCATGAGATACGTACCCCGCTTAATATCCTCAGCGGCTTTACTCAGGTGCTCACCTCGGGTATGGAACTCGATGAGGCCACACAACAGGAGGTGACAAAGGGAATTGTCGACAACACAGAGCGCATCACATCGCTGGTAAACAAGATGCTTGAACTGGCTGAGGCTGGCAGCGACAATCCATTGGAACGTAATGACCAGGTGCTGGCCATTCAGATTGCTGCACAGGCCACCGAAGACTCCAGCATCTCGCAGGCCACGCATCTTGACTTCGACCTCGACCTCACCCCAGAGGCCGAGACCGTCATGCTCACCACTGCCCTTGCCCCAGCCACTCGCGTTCTTACGCTGCTGCTCGATAACGCGATGAAGTTCACGCATCCTGCTGAGGCTGCAGGAGGTGTTAGCGCTGTGAAGGAAAAGGCACATGCTGTGCTTCGCGTTGCTGTTGACGATGGCATGGTTGTCTTCACGGTAGAGGACACTGGCATCGGGGTGCCACAGGAAGAGTCTGAGCACATCTTCGAAGAGTTCGTGCAACTCGACAAATACTATGATGGAACGGGCATCGGCCTGACCGTTGCCCGTTCCTTAGCCCGCCGCCTCGGAGGCGACATCAAGCTCGATACCGACTATACTGCTGGCGCCCGCTTCGTCTACACCCTCCCTCTATAGGCCCAAACGATTTCCAATTTCAGTTTATCCACGTATTCAATCAGATGCGTGAAAACGCAAAACAATAAAAACTTTCTAATTATTTGGCTCATTGCCAAATATTTCTTATCTTTGCACCGTTATAAATAAGTATACAAAGAAGTATGGAGGACGATGTAACAATGAAAGTTTCAGAGCCAGCAGTAGCCTTATTGAGTGAAGAGGTTAGAAAGAGTGGCTTGTTGGGGCAGATTATGAAGTTAAGCCAGCCTGACAAGGAAGCTCTGATAATGTACCTGAAAAAAGACGTAGATAATGAAGAGCGTTTTAGAACAGATGAGTTCGGCAGAATAAAACTGACTCAGGAGATGAAAAATGCAGTATTAAAGGCTGAACGTGACTTTGAAAATGGGAAATGCTTCTCTGAGTCTGATTTTAAAGAAAGGTTTGCTAAATGGCTTTAGAAATCAGTTATAGTCCTCTGTTTTTTGAAAGTCTTGAGGCGATTTTCACCTTCTATGATGAACGCAATGGTAGTGATAGGTTCAGTAAGAAATTACTGAAGATGTTTCATAAGCAGATTCTGCTTGCAGCTTCAATGCCTGAAATTGGTCGGCTGACAGATACTCCTGGCGTAAGAATCTTGTTTGTTGAACGTTTTGCTATTGAATATCAAATAAGGGATAAGGTAATTTTGATTATCGACATTTATTCTTGCGAGACAGATCCGGAATCTCATTATTTTAAATGAGAATAAGAAACCTCAGCGGAATTGTTGGTATTTAATAATTGCTAAATGGAAGAATGGTCACGCAGTTTCTTTCATTATTGTTTTTAGTGTCCCCGCCACACTCTATCCTTTTCCAATCGCAATAAAAGCATAAAATTTGCATGGTTTTGTGCTGAGTTTAATATATTTTGCCTACTTTTGCAAAAAATACAGCTTAGGATGAGGTTGCCATTCCAAATAGTTCAACTGCTGAAGGATAAGTCTGCCAATGATTTGCGATTGCCTTCTGATTGTGAGTTCCTGTCACTGGATATTGAGAGCAAGACGGGAGTCCGTGTTGGCTCAACCACACTCAAACGACTTTTGGGTTTTGCCCAAGACGAGCGTTCACCCCACGCCAGTACCCTTGACGCCATAGCCCGCTATCTCGGCTACGCCCATTGGGATGAGTTGAAGGACATAGAAGACAAGGGCAACTCTGATTTTGGCACGACGGAAGAAGAGATCCGTTCTGATGATTTAGCCCCTAATAGAATTGTGGAATTTGCATACCTGCCAGACCGTCTGGTAAGGTTGAAGTATCTTGGTTCCCATCGTTATCTGGTCTTGGAGAGCCAGAACAGCAAACTTCTGGCAGATGATGAGATAGAAGTGCTTAATTTCGTACTCCACCATCCCCTCTTGGTGCTTCATGTCTGGCGCGAAGGCAAGTCTTTGGGCCAGTTCACGGCTGGCCGCATCTCCGGCCTTTCTTCAATCACGGTGTTGTAGTCAATGGATTCTTCGCAGTTTTCAGATAACCAGCCAAAGTATGATGCCATCGAACGGATGGATACACGGGGAGCCACCTGTGACACTTTCCGTGTGAAGCTTTATGGCAAGCTGCATTTTCTGAAACGGCTGAAAGCAGAATATGCTGGCGATATCCGATACCAAGAAGCTCTTCGCAAGGAGTTTGAGACGGGCTTTCGTCTGGAGCATCCAAACCTGGTGCGCTATCTATCGCTCGACCATGATGGCATTCTGATGGAGTATGTCGACGGTGAGACCCTCTCACAGCGGCTTGCTACAAATCCCGACTATTTCAGGAATCGGAAGCATACAGATAAGTTCGTCCGTCAGTTGTTGGATGCACTCGGCTATCTGCACAGCCATCAGGTGCTCCACCTCGACTTGAAGCCTGATAATATCCTGCTTACCCGAATTGACGACGATGTCAAGCTCATCGACTTCGGGTATTGCTACACAGACTCTTTCCCAGATACCCAAGGCTATACCAGCGAGTTTGCCGCCCCAGAGCAATTATCCATTATCCATTGTCCATTATCCATTCAAATCGACATCTATGCCATTGGCAAAGTCCTCGGCTTATTGCCTTCCTCTTATATATATAATAAGGTGATAGCCCGTTGTACGGCAGAATATCCCAAAGACCGCTATCAGTCAGTAGGGGAGATCCTGCACGACATCGATGGCAAGAGACCGTTTCTTCGTTATTTATCAATTATCGTGGCTATCGTTGCGGCTTTGGTCGTTTGCCTCTTTTTCATAACCCGTCATCAGGAATCCTCCCCTGTAAAGCAGGAAGCCCCGATGGATTCCGTTGCTCCGTCCAAGGAGAATCAGGGGGACAGGTCGCGTGATTCTGTTCATCAGAATCATGGCCCTGTCCCCATGATTCTCCAGCCTAAGGATTCCATTTCCCAGTCAAAGGCTGTTCCCGCCGAAGAACCAATTCCACAACTTTCGGAGAAAGATGACCGGACCCGATTCATGGAAGACGTAGAGCGGATGATGGATAAAGCCTATCGCTCCACCATTGCCACTTTCTGTGATTCTGTCTTTCCACCTCCAGTCAATTATCCAGGCAACCCTTGGGCCGATTCTTCCACAGCGTTTCACAATCAGACCATTCAGATTGGTGACCGCCTCATCAAGAAATATCCTTCCATCCCAGAGACCACCATCCGCCAGGAGACAGAAATGCGATTCCAGTCTCTCGTCTCCCACGTCTTCAATCTGATGCGCGAAAACGCAAAACGATAAAAACTCTCCAATTATTTGGCGCATTGCCAAATATTTCTTATCTTTGCCCCCAAGTTATGGCAGATAAACATCTCTATATTATCAGTGGACCTAATGGTGCAGGTAAGACGACAGCATCTTATACTGTACTCCCCAAGATCCTGCATTGCAAAGAGTTTGTAAATGCAGATGAGATTGCTCGTGGATTGTCACCATTTAATTCTGAATCAGTAGCAATAGAGGCAGGACGGTTGATGTTAAAACGTATCAGCGAATTGCTTCAGAGGAATGAAAGTTTCTCAATAGAGACCACTTTATCCACTCGTTCATATTTTCGTCTGGTTGAGAAAGCTCATCTGCAAGGTTATGATGTGACACTTCTCTATTTTTGGTTGAAATCACCACAACAGGCCATAGAACGAGTGGCTGAACGTGTTGCCAAAGGAGGGCACGACATTCCAAAGGATATTATCATCCGTAGATATTGGGAAGGCTTGGATAATCTGTTCAAAATTTATATGCCTATAGTGGATACTTGGATTCTTGTGAACAATAGCGAAACTCCGAGATTTATTGTTGCCACAGGTGGCAGGGATCAGGAAACAACAATAAAAGATACTAATCATTTTAAAATAATAGAAGAATATGTCAAACGCTGAACATCTACAACTGGTTGAGAAGATAACCAACGGTTTAAAGATAGCCGAACGGGAAATGCTGGAAGAGAAGGCACGGAATAATGAATCTGTTATCGTCTGCGGCGACGATAACGTGATTCGTCGTATTCCTGCCAAGAACTTCTTATAGATTCCTAAGATTCTTTGAATAAATGCTAAATGGAAGAAATGGTCACGCTGTTTCTTCCGTTTATTGTTTTTGTTTCGTACCTTTGCCTTCCGAAAGAGTATTAATCCATAAAAATGAAATGACAATGAAACGAATGATGTTAT
>Ga0247611_10002534_pt1 | contig 29237 bp, 53 predicted proteins | sample 177DNAGHGhighgp2_FD_192422 | JGI IMG/M metagenome (GOLD analysis project Ga0247611, IMG submission 192422) | Sheep rumen microbial communities from Palmerston North, Manawatu-Wanganui, New Zealand - 1770 DNA GHGhigh gp2 | ecosystem: Host-associated > Mammals > Digestive system > Stomach > Rumen... | reverse complement strand
TTCTAATATTTTTCTAGTTACCACTTAATACCAAAAGTATTGATAAATAAACATTTTTAACTAAAATAATAATACAATAAATTCTTTTAATATATATCTAATATGCACCTAATAAAAGTAAAAATATAGGTACAAATATAGGTACAAAAAGTAGTAGCACATTTAAGTTATTTTATAATATTTTACAATTCTTTTTAAGTCTGTTAAAAGTAATTTATCTAATTTCATACTTAATTTAATTGTATCAGGATGAGATAATCCTTTTTCTGATATTGATTTATAAAGTAGTAGTCTTGTTTCATTTATTTTCTTCATTTAACCACCTAATATAATTATAGCATATTTTTATGTAAATTACAGATTTTCGACAAAACTTGACAAAAATAGAGGGAGCAATTAAGCTCCCTTATTCTTTAATAAAACTTCAGTCAGTTTCATGTATGCTTCTTCACCATAATGGAATATATGGATTATTCTATGACATTGTTCACACAATATAGCACCATTTTGCTCTGTGTAATCTCCACCATTTTGTTTTGGTATAATATGATGATAGGTACAGTCTTCTGATTTTAATTTTCTTCTGCATAACATACAATACCGACCATATTTCTTGATTAATTCTACTTTAGCTGCTTTCATGGTTATCACCTCTTTTTGTATATGCTTCAATATATCTTTTAGCATACTTTAATGTGTTAGTATCGTTGGTGAATATCATATACTGATTATTTCTAATGATGATATCATTTATATCACCAAATTTTATGCTTGTACCATCTTTAAAAACAATATCAAATCCATTAATGTCAAAATCAACTCCATTCAGCAAAGTTTTTGTTTCTGCAAGTGTTACTTTAAATAAAAATTTCATAATAAATTCCACCTTTCTTAATTAAGTTTGGTTTACTTCTTATTCTAACTGGTGGTGGGTTAAGCCCACTACTCTATACTTTTTGTATATTATTGATATTTATAGCACAAGTTACCTCATTGCCTATACCTATTACTACTCTGTCACCTACAATTTCTATTACATCATAGATATCATAATATGTAGCAAATGTTTCTCCATTGTATTGTATAGCATTTAATACCTTTACTTTATCACCTACATTTATATTATCAGATACTGGTTGTGTAGTACCATAATATATTTCATTTACTCTATCTTGTATAACTTTTGGATCATAACCTGCTTCTATTAATTTTTGTGATCTTATTGGTTCATCTTCCCAGTCACCATTAAGTACTTCTCGTGCTATTTCATCAATAGATTTAGTTGGAGCTGGTGTTGGAATAGGTTCAGGTTGTACTGGTTGTGGTTCTACAAATCCACTTTGATCTTTTAACCTAAAGAATACTAATGGTGCTAAATATATATAATCATGCCATTCTTCTGTTAATTGCTGTTCTTTCCAGTTTTGGTCTAATGTCTTAAATCCATTTACATCACCTTCACCAAGACAAATTGCTATATGTCCAAAATCTCCACCAGTCCATACTGCTATATCTCCTTTTTGTGGAACAAATTCAGGATAATTATCTATTCTATCGCAATAATTATAAATATTATCATTAAATATAACTTCTTTGGCACATCTAGCTCCTACATTATGAGCACCTACCATAAAACTTAGAAAATAATTTGATAGATCCAAGCATTGTTTTCCCAATGCTCCATCAACATCTACTCCATTTTTTGACTTTACATCTTTTAAAAATTCTTCAAATTTTGTCATAGTGACTCCTCCTTTTCCTTAATTAATTTAATTAAATATTCTATTTGAAAATAAATTGTTTGATCAATATATTTTTCAAATATTAATTCATTGTGTTCCAAACTTTTCTTGTAAATTGTTAAAATTTTTATTATATTTTTACATATCAACTTTCTCATAAAATCACCTAAAAAATAGCTTCCATATTTCGATTTTAAGCCTTTTAAAAATAAGAGGTGTAGTAATTACACCCCTTTATTTTTCTTCAATTTTTTCTGTTTTATCTTCATTGGATTTTTTAGTAAAAAAATAAGTAATGACCATTGTAGTGACATTACTAAATAATAAAAATAATTTCTCTTCTAAAGTTTGATTTCTAATTGCAAATACTAAAACTAAAATTACTAATGTTAGTACTAATAAAATTGTAATTATAGATTTAAGATCAATGAGTTTTGAAATTTTTTCTTTCATTTTAAATCCTCCTTATAAAATACTTATTCCTTTTTGAACAACGGCTAGCCCTATCCCTATTACTCCTGTGATAATTGCTCCCGCAATTAATCTAGATATCCATTTTATTTTTTCTTTGATATCTATTATTTCCTTAGAATTTTCGTTAGACAAATTATAAGCTTCTTCCGTTTTCTCTTTATTTTGAGAATAATCATCTAGTTTAGTTTCAATTTTTGTGAGGCGAGTTATTACTTCTTTTTCAAAATTTTGTTCCATATTCTATCACCTCACTTTCTATTTCCATCTTCCTATTGCCACAAAATCTACTCCTGCATTTCCAGCACCAAAATCATATTTTGCAAAGCTATATTCATAGCCTGCTATCGCTGTATCATTTGGCACAGTAGTTATATTAAAGCCACCTATACCACCCTTTAAATATGCAGTTGCTATTATTTTTGGCACACCTGTAAATTTTACTGGAAAATTCCAAGTGGTAGCACCATTATGATATATACTACCATAAGCTGTTTGAAAATAAGAATTAGAAGCTGTAACTCTATAAGAATACCAGCATATCATAGTGCCATCACTAAATTGCAAATATGAGCCATTTGCATTGCTTCCATAACCAACTATATTATCAATTTGTCGCCATGCACCCCAAGTACCATTATAGCAAGTTCTTATATAAGAATAATTAGTTATAGTAGTAAATTCTTGCATTACATAATTATCATTAACTTTATGGACTTTTAAATACCCATTAGTAGTAGTAGGCATATTAGTACAAGCATTGCAATAATACACTCTATAAAAATCTTTGATATTATTCAAATTAATATTAGAATTTAATTGTTGCATACCAGTAGGATTAAAGATAACTGCGTGCATACTTCCACTACTTTTTACAGTTCCACCTACTGTCAAAGTGTAATTTGGATCTGCTAATTGATTTATTCCTACATGGTAATTACCATTGCTATCTTTGTATTTATCAGTGCAAGGCTTTCCATCATCTATATATTGAGCTTGTGAATTTGTAGATTGAATATATTTTGTGCTATCATCAATATGGAATTGCACATAATATACTGTTCCTACTACAAATTCTATTGGTGTACTTCCATTATCAGTGGTAGGTAGGAAGCTTCCATCAATAGTAGTAACTTTTCCATTAGCATATTGAATAGAGTTTGTAATATCAATCCAACTACTATAACTACCACCCTTTGGCATATATCTAAATTTTACATTATCGATTACATTTTCAGTTGCTCCAAAATTTCCATTCCAATAATCAGTTTCAAAGTCAAAAAACACTTTCGTTCCAATAGCATTTTCTCTTTTAAGTTCCGTTTTAGCAATTGATATATTTTTATAATCTTTCCAAGTAGCTGTTTTAGTTATAATAGTTCCAAAACCTCTTGTATCTACGGCTTCTACACTAATATTAGCACTATCTACTGCATTTATTGTAGCTGATACATCTGCATTACTTGAATAAGCAACAGTTGTTACTTTTGTTCCAACAGTAATTCTATAATAGTCCATAGAAGCACCATTTTTGGCTACTGCTTTACTCGCTACTGGTATTGTTACTGTTACATTTGAAAGCCCTTTTACTAATATTTGATTATTTCCAGTAAGAGTTGTTACATTAGTATTTGTATCTGCAAAAGCAAAATTGCTAAATGTTGGCTTATTTATACTTTCATTGACTTTCATTTCCTTGTCAGAAATTGCATAATATGTTTGACTATTTACCGTAATTCTTAAAGCATACCTTAAAGTACCTTTCGGGTCGTTTGGAATTGCATTATATAAATTATTAATTTCCGCTTGAGTAAATTGAAATGTATAACTTCCACTAGTAGCACTTCCAATATTTCTATAAAGTGCATAAGCTACATTCCCATTAGTATCACATATACATGCATCCATACTTGCCCCACTAGGATTAGTATATTGAATTGTAGCATTATTGCCTATTACTAACATATCAGGAGATGATATGATTTTAGGTAATTCATAAGTCTTTACTTTTACTGGGCTAGACAATGTATCACTTAATGTTTGTGTAGATTTTCTTCTAGCTCTTACATATACATTATAATCTTTGTTTGGTGTAAGTCCAGTTATTGTATATGTACCAGTTTTTGCATTACCATTCCATATTTCTACCCAGCCAGAGCCTATTGAGTACCACACCTTATCTGCTTCGGTATCTAAACTCCATTTCATAGTAATAGAATTTACTGTTTTACTTACTAGGCTTTGTGATACATTAGCATACGTTTTTACAGACACCGTTTTACTAGCAGTTAAACTTTCTGCTGCAGAATTTCTCGCTTGAACATATATTGTATAAGAAGTATTTGGATTTAATCCTGTTATTGTAGCAGTTTGTGATGTAAATTTAGTCCAAGTAGAATTATTTAATGAATAATAAAAATTGCTACTTAAATCTGTTGCACCTCTATCAACTGTCACAGAAGTTTCAGTTTTAGCAGTTACACTTGGATTAGTAGTAAATTTAGGATATCTATCTATTGTTGGTAGTTCCCAAGAACCTGAAGCACTAGCATTTACACTACCATAATAAATTGCAGCAGATATTGAAGCCGAAAATGTTTTACTTCCATCATCATTATGTGGTATATCTATTGTATCACTAGCAATAACTTGATTTTGTGATACTGATATTCTATCTGTTGTTTTATAGACTTCTGTTCCATTAATATTTAGTGTTATTGGTCCACAAATTACCCAATATTGCCATGAGCCTGTGCCTTTAAATTCATAACTTATTTTTGTTTTATTAGTACCTACATCATGTGAAACTTTAGACCAATTTAATGTTAAACTTCTTCCTTCAACCTCATTTGTTGTTATACTTCCACTAGTACTAGCCATTAAATTTCCACCTCCAGTAAATGTTCGTAGCCATTAATATTTTGTGTATATCTAAACCAAGTACCTTGCTCAATTGTGCCATTTATTTTAGTATCTGACAAGATACATTTATCTTTATTAAATGTGATTAAAATCTTTCCAGTTGTACTTTCTACTGAAAAACCTAAATTACTTATATTAGTTATTATTTCTGAATTGGCACTTTCAACTTTTATTCCGTTATAGTAAATGCTTAATGCAGTAGATAGCATTTCTCCACTTGATGGCTGCCATTTTGTGACAACATTTCCTGTTTGTAGGTAATAATCTGTTATTCCAACAGAACCAGCTTCTCCAGTAGAAACATATAATTCCACAAATTCAGTATTTGCAACAAATGTATATTCAATAGTATCAAGTTCTTTTTCTTCCAATGTATTAACTAGATTTATTGTATTATTATTAACAAAATTAATAATACATTGATTATCTTCTGTATTGGAATATTTAAAGCTTAATGTATAAGTATCTCCCACAACTAAGCTATCAGATTTAAATTTAAACCATTTTCCATTAAATATTCTTATAATTCTACCAAAGCCATTATCAGTAACTGTTTTTAGCAATTCTTCTTCAGATGCTAATATACTTCCATCTTGATTTTGCTCAAAATCAGAAGTTCCATATGCACCTACACTATTTCTTTGTTTGTTATTTCCACCTATTCTTCTAAAAGATAGATTCAAATTATCTAAATTAAATTGAATATCAGCAAACATTTGAGTAAACTCTGATATTGTCTGTGCTAATCCTTCAATTCTATCTACTGCCATTACACCAGTAGTAATAAAATCAGCTACTATTTTTCCATCTTGTGTTATTGCAGTTTCGTAAGGCCCATTTACACCAGTTCTAGAATATCCCAAACCATTTAAATTCCATCTCCATACTTTAACTGCTGTTTCTAAATTTGGTGTATCCATAATGAATAACTCTGATTGAGTCTTTACTACATATCCACCTAGTGCATTTACTATTAATTCCGTTGCAGCTTCTATTGCCTCATTAAGTAAATTTTTATTCTGTTCTTTCATGTCTGAAATTGTTTGTTTTAGATTAACTTGTTGCTTTGAAAAGCTTCCTAGCTCATCTCCTAATTCCAATTTCTCATATTTATTTTTCAAGACATTAAAAGTTGTAGAAATTACTCTTACAGAAGTATTAAAGTTGTATTCAGGTAAAAAAATAGAAACTGTATCGCCTAAATACACAGTTTCTAAATTTTTATATTGTTCATATTCTTTTGTTTTTGATAATTCAACAAAATCAACCTTTAAATTGATTCGTGGTTTATCTAATCCATTTTGAAATTCTTTATCACAAGTATTTCTCATTAATGTATATGCTTCATCATATGTCATTTCATCAGATACTTTTGCATCTTCTATTTCTATAACTCTTATAATTTCAAATGGATAATTATTAATTAATGGACTTTCTACATACCTTTCAGGTAATAATAATCCATCATAGCCTTTTGGCATTAATTTAGTTACAACATCATCAGTTTTAATTGAAATATTAAGTCCACTTATATTTTTTCTTAAGCTTAGATTTAATCCTCTATCTGTACCTAACCTACTTAATAATTTTATAGTGAAATTATCTGCATCAATTTCACCATTCCACTTTTTTACTAATGAATTACTTTCTCCAATAATAGCACTAATTACATTTTTATTTACATATCTTGCACTATTAACATTTTCAATATCAGAGAAACCAGTAAAATTATGTGGATTAACAGTTCTTTGTAAAATCCAATTTAATGCACCTATACCATTTTGATTAGTTGGTGATACATCTTCTAAGAAATTATTATTAAGATCATACATTATATGTTGAGCTGTTATTTGATAATTAGAAAGTGATTTGTTTATAGAGTTTATTCTAAATAATTGACCATTTGCTTTTACAATTTTAAATTCATCTATTGAATTAACTAGAAATCCATTTTTAGGATATTCAAATGTAAGTTCATATAGTGAATTTATCTTTCTATTTATATAAACATTGTAAGCATCTCTTAAAATTCCAATTCCATTATTATTAAAATTTTCTTCATCATTATTATAAAGAATAATCATAACCATGCACCCCTATATTTAATAGTTGCCGCAAGACCAATTGTAGTGATAGTATTTTCACCTGGTAATAAGAATATAGGATCTTCTAATCCATTTACACAATTATTTTTATTTTGTGTACCATTATATGCATTTTGAAGATCACAATCTACATATATACCATCACTATTTTCAGTAACTATAATACTTTTTCCATTACAAGTTATTGAACCTGTTCCTGTTATTTCTAAGAGCGGATATGTTTTATAATTTCCTGATACTTCACAAGTTATCTCTTCATTTGCAGCAACTTCAATTTCAGTTATAGTATTATTAAATGATATGGGTTCAAGCTCCAATTCTAATGGAAACTCTCTTAAAAAAGTTAAATATTTTGCAAAATCAATTTTATTAACTATAGTTGCATTGTAGTATCTGCTAGTATTAGTACTTAATACTAGTTTTCCACTACCTTTTAGCCAAGATTTAATCAAATCAATATCTGCATTTTGATTTAATATGCACTTAATTTGTGTAACAAAACTATCATAATTATCTTCAATTTCATGCAAAGAACCACTTCTACCAGCTAATTTTATTGTATTAATTCTTTGCTCAGCTCTTGTTATTGGAGGCATTTCTTTTACTATGATGTTCATATCATTGCTGTTAATATCGTTAAAAATAAAATATTCCATTATACCACTCCTTCAGCTTCTTGAAATTTTTTGAAATGATAATATAATTCTTCTGATAGTGCTTCGACATCTTGTTTTCTGTTATTTTCAAATTTATCTATATTTACATTGAAATTAAATACATTGTTAATTACATTACTTTCTTTAGTATTTTTATTAGCACTGTACTCTTCATTTTCTTTAGCTGTTAATACTCTTTCACCTTTATGAAGTAATGCTGGCATATCATCATATGGAACATATTCCATACCTACTCTTAATTTTCTAATATAACCTATATTGAATCCCATACCTCCAAGTCCTGGAACCCAGTCTGGTATTTGGATATTATTTATTCCTGCAATAAATCCATTTAATATATCAATTATAAAATTGATTGGACCTTTAAATATATTACCTAGCCCTGAGGCAATTCCTGAAAATATATTTTTAATATTTTCCCATGCAGCTTTCCAGTTTCCAGTAAAAACATTTTTTACAAAATCAATTATGTTTTGAAAAACTCCTATAACTTGTTGTATAAGATTTTTGATAGTATTAAAAGCACCACTAAATACACCACTTAAAACATTTGCTACTTCTGTTAATGCAGTTTTTAATTTAGGTAATATAGCTCCAAAAATATTTGATAAGAATTTAATTATTGGAGGTAAAATCATATCTAATAATTCAGTTAAAGGCTCTAATATCATTACTAATAATTGAATTAGTGGATCTAATAATTCTAGTATTGGTTCTAAAAGTGGCATTATTGGTTCCAATAAATCCAACAATAATGGCAAAATCATATCTACAATTTTAACAATTGGTGGCAATAACATATTTAATAGCTTAACTATAACTGGCAATAAGCTTTGCAATATCTCAGTTATTGGTGGTATCAGTTTATTTATTAAATCCAATATTACTGGAAATAATGTTTTAGCTAACTCTATCATTGGTGGTAAAAGATTTTGAAGTAAATCAGCTAAAATTGGAGAAAGTTGAGAAATCATAGCTTGAATCATTGGCATATTTTGAATTATAAGATCTAATACTATTTGTATTACTGGAATAAGTGAAGACATTATACTATTAAATACTCCGCCTAATGATTGCTTAATATCACTCATTGTATCTCCAAAGACTACACCAGCATTTACTGCATCTTCTGACATTACAATTCCTAATTCATCAGCTCTATCTTTCAATTGTTGTATTCCATCAGCACCTTCTGCAAGTAATGGTTTCATATCAACAAATGCTTTTCCAAATAAATCAGTACCTATTGCAGTTGCTTCTGCAGTATCTCCCATCTCTGCAAGTTTCATTAAAGTTTCATCATAAATATCAGTAGAACTTCTCATGTTTCCACTGCTATCATTAATTGCAACACCTAATTTATCAAACATTGCTATTGAATTTTTATTTCCCTCACTCACTTCTCCTAGTCTTTCATTCAATTTTTTTGCTGATTTTTCCAAAGATGATAGTTCTACTCCACTTTGACCTGCAGCATAATTTAATCTTTGCAATTCTTCAACTTGTAAGCCAGTTCTTAAACTTGCTTTATCAAATGTATCTGCTGTTTCTGCTGTTTTATTCGCCATAGTTGTTAATCCTGCTACTGCTGTTACTGCTGCAGTTGTAACTGCTGTTGCAACTTTAGCACCAGTTTTTACTACATTTCCTAATGTTTGTGTGAATGTAGAACTAGATTTTTTAGCTTTATTTGTTGTATCATCTATACTTTTATTAGCTTTATCGTTATCAATAAAAATTGAACCATATAAGCTAAAAATATTAGCCATTTATATCACTCCAATCCATAATCTTTCATTATTTCTTCTGCTGATCTCATTTTTTTATTTATTTCAAAATCATCATTAGAAATTGAAGTTTCTTTTCCAAGCATTTGATCTATATATTTTTGAATTAATTTTGGTATTTTTAGTTCGTTTTCAATGCTATTTTTTAAGCAATTAGATAAAAAAATAAGTGGTTTATCATTAAACCACTCAATACCTCCATAATCTTTATGCAATAATCGTAGGATTTCGGGCATTCCTAATCCTACTTGGATGCTAAAAAATCAGAAAGTCCCTCTACTTGCAATAATTCTTTTAAAAATTCTATTGCATCTGTCTTTTTAGCTATTTCTATTGCTTTCTTATGCTTTTCTTCTTCTGATAAGTCTTCTGCAATTTCGATATTTTTATAATTTATTATAAATTCATAAAAAATATCTTTTACTTTATATATTTTAGTAGCTAATAATATCACCAATTCTTGCCCTACTTCTTCATCAGTTTTGGCATTTATATTTCTTAATTCATCTTTTATTTCCATTTTATCTATCATTTCAGATAAAAACATTATTGTTTCTGCATTAATTTTAATATTTTTCATAACTTAATTTCCCCTCTCGCTGCTCTCTTTTTTACTATATACATTTAATATAAACACTAAAAAAGAGAGCATATCACTCTCTTTTAAGATGCTAATGGATTTGTAGCACTATCTTCAATTGACCATATTTTTGTACTAGAATTTAATGCATCATAGTGTGCTGTAAATTCTAGATCATGCTCGTTTTCAGATTTTGCATTCGCTTTAAAATTAAATGCTGCTTCATGCATAGCATTTTTTATTGTTAATATTTTAAATGAACCATCTAGCATTCTTGTTACAACAGATATACTTGTAATATAGTTATCTGATGCTACTACTCCAAAATCACCTTGCTCTATTTTATTTCCTGTAGATTGTGACATTGTACTATTTGGAATAGCTAATTTTAAATTTTCTTGACTGCAACATAGAGTTTTTATTTTTAGAGAAACATCTTCTCCATCCTTTACTTGCATTCCTTTTGTTTTTCCTCTTCTTCCATCAAATTCAATATCTCTTATTGATGGTGTTGCAACAAATTCTGCACCGCCTCTTGTAGGGCCAAGAACTTTTTCGCTTTCTGCTCCCATATTAAGTACTACTACACCTTCATCAATTTGAATTTTATTGATTTGATCTTGAGTTAAATCAACTAACATAGTTTTACCCTCCTATATTAAAAATTCTAGCTTCAAAACTTATTCTTCTATTTATTAAATCTTGATCACTAGATTTAATTACATTTATGCTTTCAGTTCCTAAATGAAAGCCAATTTTATCATTAGTAAAGAAATATTCATTTAAATTTTGATTTAAATTATCTATTATATCTTCTGTAAAAATTTGAGAATCTTCATTATTATTAATTTCTATATCTACAATTCCTGTATAGCCACTATTTAGTGGAGAAAAATGTAATGTTGGTACTACTAAATATGGAAAGGTAGCAGTATTTGGAGCTTCTTCATAATAACAAGTATATAAAGTATTTATTTTAGTTAATAATTCTTTTACAAATTCTTTAATCAACTTCCTCATCCTCCTCGTTTATGGATATATTAGCACCACTCACTATCATCATATCTGTTAATTCCTTTAAATAGTCTTCTTGTGCATTTTTTATTTCATCTATATGATCATATACCGTATTTCTCAAAAAATTCTTACTGCTCATTCCAGGATGTTTGACTATTACACCAAATTGAGCTCCTGTACTTGCATTTGTTAATTGATAACTTGATTTACCTAATTTAGAAAACTCTTTTGTCATTATTGTATGAGGTTTTACACCAAACTCAAACCAAGTAGGATTAACAAAGAATTTAATTCCATACTTCTTCTTCATTTGGGCTCTACTTCTATAACCTATATCTAAATATGGTGTACCTGTATTTCTATTCACTTTAGCCCAAGCAGTAACAGATTTTTTTAAATTTCCAGTTTTTGCTGGAATATTTTCTTTTAAAATTTTTGTTACAACTTTTCCACCTGCTTTTAAAGCCTTCTTAGATAGATTTACCATTTCCTTATAACACTCTTTAGATGTATCAATAAACTCTACTTTAGATTCAGTCATTATTTACCACCAAACTTGTTAAAGTTATTTCTGTAACATCTTCTTTTTTATATGTTCTAAGTATTTTGTACTTCTTATTCTTGTAACTAAAATGTGTATAAGTATCATCTAAATTACAACATTTTATTTCAACTTTAATTTCAGGCTTTAGTCCTGTAACTTGTGCTTGATAGAACTCAGATTGCCCAATTGATTTAATATTACAATAAACCTTTTTTCTAGTATAAGATACTTTTGGTCTATGTAATTCATCAACTGTATTAGTTTCTTTTAACAAATACCCTATATTTTTCCAGTACATCTTACTCATCACCTTTCAAATGCAGTGATACTTTCTTTTTTATATGTTCATAAGATTGATATAATTTCTCGCTATCAGGATTATCGAATCCGAACATAGCTTTACAATATAAAATAACTGCTAATTGCAGTAATTTATTAGAAATTACCATTGTTGTATTCTCATTTTCATCTGTAGTATAAAAATTAGAAGAAGCTACACCAGAAGATATAAGGTCTTCTACTGCAGCCTCAATTAATAAATTTAATTCATCATTAAATTCATTATCATCTACTCTCAAAGATTTTTTTACAATTTCTAGCATAGCTTCCTCCTTCTACTAGGCTGTTAATTGAACCATTTTAACAAATGCTTCTTCTATACCTGGTTTACCATCAAAAATAGCACATCCAAGATATTTATTAGAGTTGCTGTTTATGTCAAAGTCAGTCTTAACAGTTATTTCGCCTGCTAAGTTACCAACATATTTTTTAGCATTTCCAAGTATTATCTCATCAGCTGGTGCTTTATCAGATAATTTAACTTGATATCCATAAATGTAATATTCTCCATTTACTTCTCTTACAAGATCATGTTTAGCATTATCTTGTAAGTTCATTATTCTATTAAATAATGTAGCTTTTCTCATATAGAATTTTGCTCCATTATCATATCCACCTGGAAGTAAAGCAATTAATGCTCTTACATTGTCAGCAGTAATTGCTGCATTTTTAGCAATGTTAATAGCATTTGTTCCATTTGTCCAAGTTATAGCATTTATTCCTTTTGGTTGGTTAGTACCAGTTCCATTGAAAATTAAATCTTCAATTTTTGTTCCTATCATTTCTACTATCATATCAACTAACCAAGCCTCAAAAGCATCTACAGACATTTTTTCTACACTAGCAGATACTTGAATTAATTTAGTTACTTCATAACCTGCAAGAGTTACAGTTACTAGTGTATCGCTATCACCAGTAATTGCTGCATTTTCAGTATGTAATGCACCTTCAGTTTTTGTTCCTTCAATAGCAAATTTAACTAATCCTGGAACATGTAATAAAGTAATTTCATCTAGCATTGGTGCTACTTGTGATAATTTCTTTATAATTTCATCTGCTGTACTTACTGGTAGTACACCATTAGTTCCAGCTTGAGCATATGCTCTTTCTTCTTTTTCATTTAATTCTTTTTGTTGTAATTTTTTAAAGAATGCTGATCTATATTCAGCTGTTTCAAATACACTTTTTTCTTCCATTGTTTTTTCCTCCCCTTTTCCTTCTTCAACAACTTTTGAATCGCCATTAGCTATTCTTTCTAAAGTTGCTTTTCTCTTTTCAGCACTAACTTCAAGAGATTTCTTTTCGGTTTCAAGTTCTTCAACTTCTGCAGATAAAGCTTCTACATCTGAATTTTCATCATCAAGTTCAGCTTTTATTTCTGCCATTCTTTTGTTAATTTCTTCCATTCTTGACATTTTAATTACCTCCTAATATCAATTTAACTTTTGTTTGTAGTCTTTTACGAGCTAACTCTCGTTGCTCTTTTGAGTTCTCCAACTCCTTCTTTCCATTCTCCAATGTACTTAAAGCACGAGCATATATAGAAGTTGTATCATAGAAAGGTGTATCCACAACCGAAACATCATACAACTTATCTATCTTTAAGATTCTTCTAGTGTCAGTATCATAATCCCAATCTTCTTCTGACACAGTAAAAGCAAAACTCATTTTATCTAAAAGTCCCGCTTTAATCATTTTATAAATATCCCTATTATTAACAGTATCGATAAGTGTTGCTTTTATTTTTAAACCTTTATCATCTACTATTAACTCTAATGAATTATTTCTAGTTCTTGCTAGTATCAAATGATTATCTGAATGATTATATTTTAATGGAACATCCTTCATATCACATCCATTAAATGCATTTCTATCAATTATTTCTGTAAATCCATGTGTTGCAGGACTTTCAAAAACTACTGCATATCCTTCTATAATCATATCTCCATTTTCATTTGCATCTCTTACTTCTAAATTTTCAGCTAAATATCTAATCTCTTTATTTTCCATCTATCTCTACCTCCTTACCATTTGGTAAAATATATTTTGTTTTATTTCCTTTACTTTTATTTTTTAAATATTCTAAACTATGATAACTATCTAATTTAACTATTGGTATTTCCCTCTCCAATGTTGCCTTCTCCATTTTCTTTTCCACTTTGGCTGTTTCCTTCATTAGTATCACCTCCATCTAATTTAGAAACTTCTGTGTATTCTTTCCTAATAAATCTTTTATCTCCATCTGCAACATGAGGTAAATTCCATATATCCATAATTTGATTAGTTGTAAGTATTCCTCTATCAAACATTTGTGAAGATACTTCAAGTTTAGTTTTATTACTTGCAAATTGTAACTTGTTGCTTTCAAGAATTATTTCTGTTCTTGCTCTATCTTTAGAATCTATAAGCATTTTTGTTAAAACTTGACCAATTTGAACTGCTATAGGTTCAATACAGCCCTCATAAAAACTGTTCCATTGATCTTCATTAGCTTTATTTTGGATAATTTCTTCTGAAATATGGAAATAATTAAATACATTTTTTCTTATTAATTCAGCTTGTTTTTCATCTACAATAAATGGTGTAGAATTTATTTCTTTTATTTCTGAATATTTATTATCAAATAATAAGATACCACCATTATTTGATGCTGCTAAATTATCTTCTTCTAGTCTTTTTTTCTCTTTTTTTATATCTTCTTCTAGTAAAACATTAGATAATTTCGCTAAAAATCTTATATTTGCACTTTTTTTAATTCCTTCTGATATTCCCTGATTTTGTGTATTAATCAATTCCAATGTTGGTCTTAAAGCACTATTACTTTCTCCATAAAATTCTTTTTTATAATAATGATTTCTTAAATGTCCTACTCTCTCATATTCAATTGCATAATCTTTGTCATCTATTCTATAAATCAAGTATTCTTTGTTGTTATCTACAACTATTTTAGATGTAGAAGAAAGTACTGGATAAAGTCCAACAATTCTTTCAGCAGTTTTATCTGAATAAATAGGAACTATGAAAGCATTATTCTCACATTTTAGAATTGTTACTAGTCTTGATATAAATTGCTGACATGTCATAAGATAATTTGGTTCTCTCAATATCTTTTCTATGTCACTATATTTTTTCATTCCACTTAATACTGGATGTAACTTACTGCATTGAGTTGCAATACTATCTATACTAGAACGGATCAAATCCATTTCGTATAGGCCTCCAGCAAAACTTGAAAATGTAGCATTATAGCCATTTAATATTTTAAATTGTTCTGTTAATAATTTTTGTGATTTTTTCTTTGTAATAATATTATCAAAAAATCCCATTACTATTTTCCTCCAGTCATATTTATATAATCATCATAATGATTTTGTAGTAGAACATAGGCATCAATAAATGATACTGTTCCATCTATTCTTTGCTTACTATTCTTCCCTTTAACAGGTCTTATGTTATCGTTTTTATCAATTTCAATTTGTGTATTTGTTAAACACCACTTCAAAATTGGATTATCATTATAATTAATTATTTTCTTTTGTAAATCTGTTGCTAAAATTTTCATAGGTGTTGACATTGTTTTTGCCCCCTGTATTACTTCTTCCAATGAAAATCCATTATTCTTCATTTCATCTACCCAAAATTGTGAGCCCCATTTATCATAACCAACCCATAAAGTTAAAATACTATATTTTTCTCTTAATTCCTTAAACCAATCTGTTACATCTGAATAATTAACTTTATTACCAGAGCAAAATCTAATATATCCTTGTTCTCGCCAAGCTTTATACGGAACATGATCTTCATTTTCTTTTTGTTCTGCTTTTTCTTCAGGAATAAAATACATTTGAGCCAAATACCATTTTTTATTTTTTCTTATTATTGCACTAGCACAAGTTAAATCCCATACAGATGATAAGTCTACTCCACCAATTGCATAAGATGATTTTAATTCTTCCATATTGAATTTTTCTGTATTATTAATATCCTCAAAATTTAGCCAAGCTCCAACACCAGTTTCTCTTACATTAAAATCTTTCGTTAATACTGTTGGTAGAAATGTTCTATCATCTTTAGCATTTTGCACAAATCCACTTAATGTTTCCATATCTTTAATTGTGCCAAGTCCTGGATTTGCTTTTTGCCATGCTTTAGGATTAGTCCACTCTTTTCTTTCATCTAACTCATAAATAAAACACAAGAATCTTTCATCTTGTGCTAATCCATTTAATACATTTTCTGCATATTCATATCTACTGTCATAAATGCCTTGCCTTATAAATCCTGCTGTTGTAATCATTATAAGCAAAGGTTGTACTCTAGCAGTCATTGATTGTTTTGTTACATCATAAATATTTCTATCTTTAAGTGAATGTAGTTCATCTATAATTCCGCAATGCATGTTAAGTCCATCCAGTGTATTTGAATCACTAGCAAGAGGCTCAAATGTTCCAAAATTAAATGGTACATATAGATCACTTTTTCTTTTTTTAATATGTTTAGTTAAGTCTGGTGATTGATTTACCATATTTTTTGCTTCATTAAATACTATTTTTGCCTGGTCTTTCTTACTAGCTACACAACATACTTGAGGACCTCCCTCATTATCAGCAAATAGCATATAAAGAGCTATTGCAGACAACAAAGTAGATTTACCATTTTTTCTTCCTACTATGATTAATACTTCTCTATATTTTCTTTTTCCTGCATCATCTACAAATCCAAATATTGTTTGTATTATAGCTTTTTGCCATAAATCTAATTGTATTGGAGCACCAAACCATTGCCCTTTTGAGTTTTTACAGTATTTCTCAATAAATTCAATAGGCTTATTAGCTCTATCTATATCGAAATGATACTTCCCTGGTTGATTTAAGTCATCTATTATCTTATCAAATTGTTTTTTAACTTTTTTAGATACTACAACTTTTTTATCTAAGATTTCTTGATAGTATTTTAGAATAAAATTCGTATTTAAATAATTCATCTATTTAATGCAAAAATCAATAAAACCATCAGGCTTATTATTTTTGTTTTCCTCTTCTTTTTCTTTAAGTAGTGCTAAATCAGTTAATTGCTTAATTACAGCTTGATAAGATTTGATTGTATCTCTATATTCTTTAAGCAAAGGATTTGCTTTGACAAATTCTTGACTTGCATTTACAGTTGTTTTTAAAAAATCATTATCTTGTTGTAATTTTTCTTCCATATCTTCTGTTAAAATTAATAAAAATGCTGCTCGTTTTACAAGTTTCTCAGTTGTCTTTTTAACATTCTTTGGAATATCTTTGAGTATTGATTTTATTCTTTTTTCTTCAATTTTTATTCTTTCTTCTCTTTCCATTTTTACCCCCCTCATACGCGAATTTTCATTCCGAGGCCTTTTGAGGTTCACAGCGCGGTTTTCTTAAATACAACTTTTATTTTGAAATAGGGGGGATTTCTGCAGAATTATTTACTATTTCTATTCCTAATACATTTAGATTATTAAGAATAAATATGTTCCCATCATCCTTTTCCAACTTGATTGTATTACCTTCTTCTAATTGACTTACTATGTCTTCTATTCTTATATCGTTCTTTGTTACTATATCTAAGTAATTATAGATTGTATATATTCTTAACTTCAATTAGCTCACCCTTCTCATTGAATACTAATCCATCTACTGTAGCACTTGCACCTTCATGTATTATTGCATGGCACTCTCTACATACTGGCATTAGATTCTCTTTGCTTAATGTTATATTAACATCATTGATATTCTTTGGTGTAAGCCATATTATATGATGTACTATTTCTGCTGGTCTTTCTCCACACTTAGCACACATATAATTATTATCTGCTTTAACACTCTCGGCTGTATCTCTCCATATTTTAGAATTATAAAAATCTTTAGCCCATTCTTTAGCCATTACACTTACCACATTTCTTACATGATCTTTTGCTACATTCAAATATAGATACATAGTTATTGCATCTATATACTATTACATCATCTTTTTTTACTTCACATATATCACTATTGCAGTTTTTATATATACATGAATTGCATATTTTATTTTTATATTCTTCTTTTGTCATAACATTACTACTCCTTTGATATGTACAAGAAAACTCTTATATATATCAAAAAAGTAGCTATTTAAAGCTACTTTTTTTCAGAGGTCTTTGAAAAACGATATATTCATTAATCATATAATATATAACTATACTACAATATCATATTAACACATATTTTTTCCAAAAAAGTATCATTTGTTAAAATTTATAATATTTTTTTATAATTTTATTTTCTTTGACTATCTGATATAAATTATAATACATTTCTGCTTTCCATCTCTTCCACTGTATAAGGCTATACAAATGTCCTTCCAGTTCTAAATCCTTAATTACATCTAAATCTTTGATCATATTTCTAGCTTTATAATGCACTAATTTATAATCAATGTATCTTCTTTTTAAAAATTTTAATTTAACTGGATCATTAATATAATACACTAACAAATCATCAATTGAATTTTTCCAAGCCTTTATTATTTCAAGTTCTTTGCTGCTTGCTAATGCTATTGCTTGATTTTCAACTGTGCTGCATATTTTATTTTTAGATCTTGTCCCACTATTTATATCAAATTTAGAATTATTTAAAATTTCTTCTTCTAAATCATTTATTTCTGCTTGTAAATATCTGTATTTTTTTAAGTACTTTTTCATTTCTATGAAAAAATCATTTGGTATATCCTTTGTATTCATCATACCACCTCATATTATTTTCTTTTTATTTTTATAACTTTTATGTTATATTTTTGAGCTAATAAATAGCTACAATATCCATCTACTAAAAAATCATTATCATCTAATACTATATCTGCATCAAAATTTCCTTTTGATAATAAAAAATATTCTTCTTTTATTGCTAACTTATCTTTATTTGGTTTCGTAAAATATTTTGGTATTCTTATTTTATCTACCTCAAATAATTCATATTCTTCTCTACAATCATATATTGCAAAAATTGTTAATGCTACATAGCATAATACTAATGCTATTATAATTATTATATCTATCATTTTTTACTCCCCCTTATTTTTATCTCTATTATACTTTTTATATCTAATATAATATTCTTTATATTTTCCATTGTTTTAAAAGATATTAAAATACACACACCAATTGCCATAGTGTAAAACATTATATTTTTTATTATTTCCATATTTTCCTCCTTTGTTTAATCTTCTATAAAATCAATAATATTTTGTATTTCTTTTTTTAGTTCTCTATTTTCTTCTCTTAACTGGCCATTTAATTTTCTATGTTCTTCATTTATTTGTTTTAAATCTTGTATCTGTTTTTGTTGTTTTTCTATTAAATCTAATAATAATTTCATATAATGTTCACTTGCTAATTGAGTATTCCAATGTAGTATTGACATATAATGTTTCCAATACTCTATTGCTTTCTTTTCTTCATCACTCATATAATCACTCCTCTATTCTTTTTCCACAATGTGGACAATAATTACAAGATATGCTTGCTTCTCCATCTCCCCAAGCAAATACTCTATATCTACCATTATCACCTTTCATTACAGCAATTGAAGTCCAATCTTTTTTATATTTATAGCCACCTTTTTCTTTTAATGCTTTACATATGTAACATTCTTCCATATTTATTTTATTTTCATACATTAATTGCTCTAATTTTCTTCTTATTTCATCTTTACTAACATAATCGTCTAATAGTTTTTTATAATCACCTTTTAAAAAATCTTTTTTTGCTATTAAATAATAAGTATCATCATTTACATGATTTGTTTGTAGAGATTTTATAGAGCTTTTTATTATTTCTAATTCTTCATTTTTTTGTTCTGAAACTATGTATTTATTTTTCCAAAAAGCAATTTGTTCTTCTAATGTTTTACCAATAGTTTTTTCTTCTTCACTCATTTTAATCACTCTCTTTCTACAAATTCTTTTATTTTTCTTATCTCTGTATAATGTAATTTTTGTTGTGCTATTTCTTTCACTATATGGCACATATTTGTATTACAATTCCAACATATTCCATCACCAAAATATTCTATTCCAAATCTTGCTTTTTCTATTATTTCTTTTCTTTCTTCTTCTGACATTTTACAAAACAATTCATATTTTATTAATTTTTCAGTTGAATCAAATATTTTTTTAAATTTTTCAATCCATTCAAAATTAGGTTCTTCTTCGAATATTGGTTTTGCGTATCTGATTATATTACTTCCACAATAAGGACAATAATTAATTTTTTCTTTAAAATACATTGGTTTCCATATATCTTCTTTAATATATATTTTTTTATTGCAATTATAACATAGATGATATTTGTAATTATTTTGATTATATATAGGTATCAATATTGTTGTATCTTTTTGTTCCATATATCCACTTCCTTAATCTACTACTTTTCCTCTAAATTTAATTTGTCTATTTATTTTTCTACCACACATTGGGCAATATAATATAGGAAAATAGTCAACTGCTTTATAGCCATCTTCATCAGTTGCATCTAATTCTACTTTTAAAAAATTACATGTTCCAGCTGCCAGCCTAACCACTTCTAATCTATCTTCATTATCGTTATCTATATCTTTTATAATTTTATTACTTGCTCTAGTAGTACAATATTCGCACATTATACCCACCCCAATTCTTCACATTTTTTATTTATTGCTTGTAGTACTTCGTTTTTTATTAAAGTTATATTATCTTTCTTATCTTCAAAAAATATAGATTTTATATTTTTTTCAAAACTAATTTTATGTATTTTATTTTCAAAAATGCACCAACAGTCTATTCCATCTCTTGTTTTTTCATACCCTAATTCTTCAAACATTTTATCTGCACTCATATTTATTCTCCTATTAATTTTTATATTTAATGTGCATTACTACTAGCACTATTGTAATTACAATTAAAGTAATCCATGTAGGAGCTAACACCCACAACCAAGACCAATTTATTATTTTTAATAATTTTAATACTATAAAAATTAATGTTAAAACTCCTGTAAAACTCATTCCTACATTTGTGTCAGAACTTTTTTCTCTTAAATGCATTTATTTTTCCTCCTTTACTTTTTCTACTAATCCAGCTTCAATTAAATCATATAATGTTCCTAATAAACCTATAGCACTTACTTGAATCTGTCTATCATTTTTCCATACATCAATATATTCTTTATAAAATCCTTTTTCATATCTTTTTTCCCAAAACAAATCTCCCATTACCTCTGTTTCTATAAAGCCATATTTTTCTAATTCTTTTAAATTTACATCATCTTTAATTTTTAATTTCATAATTTTACCCTCCTATTATTCAAAATTCACATCATTAATTCCTAAATAATCAAGCATATCTGTATAACAGTTTTCGCATAAAGTACACAATGTTCTTGTTACATAGTCCTTTCTAACTGATAATGTTCTCTTTTCAAAAATAAACTCGCCACATCTTGCACAAATTTTTCTATCATCTTTCTGAATATTTACTAGAAAAGCATTTAATTCTTTGTCATTCATTTTCCTTATATCATTAAGATTCATAGTTTATAGCTCCTTTAAACATAAAACATATATGACTCTATTGAAATATTAGGATTATTTTTTAATCGTAAATTCTCATCATATGCTTTTTCTATGTAATTTAATTTTTCAATTGCATTTTGATTTATTATAAGTTCTGTATTTCCATCTGGCATTTTTATTGCTAAAACAATTTTAGCTTCATCTAATAATTCATCTTTATTTTCTAATAAAATATCTTTTAAACTTCTCATTTTTTCTTCCTCCCTTATTTAACATATCTTATATTTTGTTAAATTCTTTCTTTTATTTTTTAGCCTGAAATTTCAAGTATTAAAAATATTTATTATTTTTTATTTAACATTTTTTATTTATGTTAAATAATGTTATTTAGAAAAAAATATTAATACTTAAAATTCTTTAAACTCTTATTTACATTGTCCTGCTCAATACCAATATATCTTAAAGTAATACTGCTATCTGAATGATTAAATATAGTCATTAATAAAGCTACATCTTGTGTTCTTTTATAAAAGTGATATCCAAATGTTTTTCTTAATGTATGTGTACCAATATTTTCAAGCTTATATTTATCTGCTATTTTTTTGAGTATATTATAGGCTTGTACTCTAGTAATTGGTTTTATTTGACTTTTTCTACTCTTGAATAAATAATCATTATCACTCAATTTTTGTTCTTCTATGTATGAATTTATCTCTTTTCTTAAGTGTGATGGTATTGGCATCATTTTTTCTTTTCCAGTTTTTATTTCTCTAAGTTTTAAAAATTCTTTGTTCTTTACATCTTTAATTTTAATATTTAAAATATCTGATATTCTTATTCCTATGTAAATTCCAATTTCAAATATTAGATAATTTCTAAAATTTGATTCTTTTAAATCCTTTTGTATAGCATGTATTGTATCAATATCTCTTATCGGTTGTACTGCATTCATCTATATATCACCTCCTAATAAGTCGGATTAGTAAATTCAGAAAATACTTTATTAAATTTTAATTTAATTGATCCAGTCGCTCCCTGTCTTTGCTTTTCTAGAATTACATCTATTATTTGTGTGTTATCATTATTGTTATTCGGGTTGTATAAAAAAATGATATTATCACAATTCTGCTCTATACTCCCGCTTTCTCTTATATTAGCCATTGTAGGAATTTTATTTTCTGCATCCCTATTTAGCTGCACTAAAATTATTATTGGTATATGTAAATCTAATGCTAATAATTTTAATCTTCTACTAATATCAGCTACTTCAAGTTCCCTGGATGCAAATTTTTGCTTTGTTTTTAATAATGTTAAATAGTCAATTATCAATACATCTAGCTCATTTTTCTCTTTCAGGATATAAGCTATTTTTTCTAGATCCTCAATAAATTTTGTATTTGTATCAATTTTTAATTTTAGCTCATTTATTTTCCCTATTTGTTCTCCTATTTTGGTATATTCTTCTTCGTGTAATCTTCCATTTCTTAAAAATTGTGAATTTATTTTACAATTACTTGCTAAAATTCTGTGCATTAATTGTTCAGAACTCATTTCCAAGCAATTATAATATACATTTCTTCCTTTTGATGCTATATTTTTTGCTATTTGTAAAGCAAATGCTGTTTTGCCAGTTCCTGGTCTTGCCCCTACACAAGTTAATTCATTTTCATGCAAGCCATCCATTAGAGCATCTAATTTGAAGAAACCAGTATAATAACTTAAATCTTCTCCTTTTTTACTCTTATTCTCAATACTTTCTAAAGTATTTATCAATATATCTTGCATGTTTTCACCATAGCTAGTATTTTTATCACTTTTTATATCTTCAACTTCTTTTAAAAATTCATTTTTTATATAATCTATATCTGATAAAGGATCTTTTATTTCTGCTGTATATTTTGTTATAATATTAAGCATTTTATTTCTTAAATGGATATCTTTTAGCTTATTAAGTGGTGTTTCAATATCGCTCGTGCACACAACTATATCAGTCAAATTAGAAATATATTCTATAACTGCAATACCTTTATCATTTACACCTGATGAAAATTTATTGTTAATTGTTATAATATTTATTTCTTTCTTTTCTGTGTATAATTGCTTGATAGCTTTAAATATTGATTTACATCTTACGTTTGTAAAAAAATCATCAGAAATTTGCTTAATATATGAATGTGTTTCTTCTGCAAATATTAGTGATGCTATTACTTGCTTTTCCAAATACTCAATTTCTTCCATAATCAACACCTACACTTTCTTTCATTCTGCTTTCTAATTCTAGATTTTCAGTAGGTTTTAATTCATTAGAAACTTTAACTTCTATTTCATCTTGCCATCTTTTTTGATTAATCCAAGTAGCAGCATATGGAATAAACTGACCTTTATCTTTTTTCCAAGAATCAAGACATTTATGCTTTTGCAATGCATTTAATATATCACTGAATAATACATCATCTAAATCAATTTTAAAGAAAGCTTTTCTAGCTGTTTCTTTAGATAATTTTTTAGGATACTCATTCCAAAATATATCAAACTTTGTTTGCATATACTCTTCTTGTTCTTTTTTATTCTTATTTTTATTCTTGTTCTTATTCTTTTCTTGTTCTTTATGTATGCATAGGGTATCAATACCATATACATACCCTATATTGTTATTAATTATTTCTTTAAATTCTTCGCATTTTATATTAGGTATTTCTTTTTGTATATAACTATATATTGTAGGACTTTTAGTCCAATTGTATTTATACCAATTTATTATTATAAGTTCTTTAGTATCTTCAGAATACTTTATCACTTTATGGATATTTACAAATCTATTAATTAATTTATCAATAGTGTCTGCATTGTATCCTAATTCATAGGCCATTTGCCTTTTAGTAATCTGATAACATCCAATTTGATTAGTATGTGGATTAGTAAGTAGGTATAGCATAAAATACTTATCCTCTGGACTCATATCTTCAGATACTTTTGCATCATCCCAAAAAGTGATATGAACATTTCTATAAATTGCCAAATATATCACCTCTCTTTTTATTGACATAATTTAAATTTACTGCTATAATGAATTTATAAAGTGTTTTACTATGCTTTTATTAGAAGTGTTTGAACTGCAATTTGGACACTTCTTTTTCATTTCAAAATTTTCTGCAATTTCATGTACTCTTTTCATCATCTCTTTAAGTTCTTGTGCATCTTCATCATTTAATTCACTATTTTGTAATTTACCTAATACATATCCTATATGATAGAAAATGTTATCACTATTCATTTAAATTTCCCCCTTATTTAATTAATCCATATAATCTGTGATGTAATTTATATAAAAATTCTTGCTTTGCATATTCTTCATTTTGTTTTCTGAAAGCTTTTCTTAATCTCCATTTTTCAGTTCTATATTTTTTATCTTCTTCATATAAAGCACCAATTATAGAAATTAATAACATTATTCCTAATGGAATTAAAAATCCAAATAAAATAAAACCTTGACCTAAACTCATATATTTACCTCTCTTTCTTTAGTTCATTGCATAATCCAAATACTTTTGAATCATATTTTCTCTTTCTTCTTTTATATTTTTTGGACTTACATAAAGTCCTTTTTGCTCTAATTTTCTTCTTGCTCTTTCTACTGTTTTAATACTAGGTATTCCATAACAACTATAATTTATAAATATAGTTTTAAAATCCAAATCTCTCAAATAAGGTTTGATTTTATATATAACTTCTAAATATAAAATATTATCTGAAAATCTAGTATTAATGTTTTCATTTAATGTTTGTAAAACTAATTCCTCTATAGTTTCCATTTTAACCTCCTAGATTTTAAATAAATAATTCAGCAGATTCTTTTAGCACTTTTTCTGCTATTTTTTCATAAATTGCTGCTGGATCATAACCTGCTACACACATACTTAAAGCTAATCTGCTGCTATGCCAAGCTCCTCCAAGTAATGTTGCAGGTATCTTTTTTTGCTTAATTAGACTTCTTACTGTATTTTTAGATTTGTGTAATATTTGTGCCATTTCATCTAAGTCTATAATATCTTTTTCCATATCTTTTCACCTTCTTTCTTTTTTCTTATTAACTTGCTTTTTAATTTTTCTATGCTATAATACTTTTGAGTCTGAACACCCTAAAAAAGGATGGTGATATTATGACTGCAAGAGAAGAAATAGCTTTAAAATTAACAGAAGCAAATATTGATAAAATAGCTACTATTTCAAGACATGCAAATGAGTCATGTCAAATCGACACATTTGCTAATAATGTAACAGAGTTTTATAATTACATATACGATAATATAAAAGCTAATGATAATACTCCAATAAAAACTAATTAATTTTTTAATACTTCAGCTATCTTACACATAGCTAGTATATTATTTTGAATTTGTTCAGACTCGTTTCTTGTATCACTTCTATTTGACATTTTAGCCTCTAAAGTATCATTCATTCGTTTTAATCTAAGAACTTCTAATTCTAAATAATCATTCACAGACATACTCTTTCCTCCTTTCTATTTTTTATTTTCTATCTTATTAAGATAGTTTTTATCTAAAAAAAGCTCATTTAATGTAGTATTTAATATAAAACATATTTTTTTGGCTTCTTCTAAATTTATAGGAATTTCTTCGCGTTCTTTTTTGGCATAAGTACTAGAACTTTTGTAATTCAGCAATTCAGCCATGTTATTGATTGTTAGTCCTTTTTCTTCCCTTTTATTTCTTAAATTTTGTAACATTTTTATCCCCCTTTCAACTATCTTAATGAGATTATATATCTTAATTATAATCTTGTCAAGACTTTTTATCAACTTTTTATCTTGTTAAGATTATTATGTAAAATATCTTGACTAGATACTTTTAAAATAGTATAATCTTATTAAGAAATATTTTTTGAAGGATAGGTGATTTTATGGAAAGTGTCGGTATGAGATTAAAAAAAATTAGAAAAGATAATAACTTTACTCAAGAAGAACTAGCAAAAAAATTAGATTTAGAACCTGCTGCAATATCAAAATATGAAACAGATCGAGTTCCACTTCCACAAGAATATATAATTAAAATATGCAATTTATTTAATATTTCAGCTGATTATTTACTAGGAAGAGAAAATGAAGTTACCAAAATAGATAACAAATTGAAGAATAATAATATACATATTGCTGCTAATTCGAATATAGATTTAGGAAAATTAGCCAAACTAGATGACAAACAAGCTAAAATCATAAATAATTTAATAGATGATTTTTTAGATAATGATTAATTTCGACAAATTTTTACATATTTATCTATTTTTATATGCTAAAATGATATTACTATACGAAAGGTGGTAATAATATGAAAGGTTTTTCATGGAAAAGAGCAACTGGTATAACAAGTGTAAAAAGAAAAATTTCTAAAGCAACAGGTATTCCAATAACTAAATCAGGAAGAAAAGCTAAAAGAAATAGTTCTATTGCAAAATTAATAGGATTAAAATAACTAAAGATAAAAGCACTACAAAATCAGTAGTGCATATATATTACTTTATGTTCCAAACATTTGTACTATGTGTTACAAAATTCGACATTTTTTTACATTATTTTATGATAACATATTGCTTGGAGGTACGAAAGATGAAAAAAATTATAGATTTATACAATATTGCAGAAAAAGATAAAGTAAAAATTGAAAGGAAGGATTTTAACGAATTAGATGCTAATGGCCTATGTTTGTATAATACAGAGAAATGCAAAATTTATTTAAATAATAAATTGGAAACAGAAATTGAAGAAAAATGTGTACTTGCTGAAGAAATTGGACATTATAAAACTGGTATTTCCTTTAATTTGCTCGGAACATATAACGAAAATTATGAGCTTACTCGTTCCATAAATGAATTTAGAGCAAAAAAATGGGCTGTTAATGAAATTATACCATTTGATATTTTTAAATCTTATTTTGGCTCAAATAAATCCAAATTTGATATAGCAAATGAATTAAATGTAACAGAAGAATTTATCGATTTTGCATTTTTTATTTATGAGCCATTATTGAAAGGAAGTGTATAAAATAATTTAAATGTGCTACTACTACTAAAGAAAAGGAGATGAAAAAATATGTTAAAAGGGCATATAAAAAAGCATAAGGATAGATACTGCGGGGTTGTTTATAACAATTACCAAAAAAAATACAATTATGTTTATGATAAAGATCCAAAAATATGTGAAAGTAAGCTAAAAGAATTAATAAAAAAAATTGAATCTACTCCCTACACTCTACTTCTCCAATCAAATAACTCTGATAAGCTTAATAATACAATAGGTAAAGAATTTGATATTTGGTTAGATAGTAAAGTTAATTGCTCTGAAGACACAAAAGATGATTACAGAAGTATAAAAAAATGTCACTTAACTCCAATTATTAATTTAAAAATTAAAGATTTAAATGATGATGTTATACAAAAATTTTATAATGATATTATTGCAAAAAATGGTAAAAAAGCAATAGTTAGAATTAATCGTTGTTTTGGATGCTTTGTAAGGTATTTATACAAAAAACATATCATAGAAACAAATTATATAGATTTTATTGAATTGCCTAAGCAAGAAAAAATAAAACATATAACAGTTAAAGATGATATGCTAAAAGATATATGTGATAAATTAAAAAAAGATGATTATCAATTATATATGATTATATTAATTGCAAGTGGCGCTGGTTTAAGATTAGGTGAAGTTTTAGGATTAGACAAAAAGTATATAGATTTTGATAATAAAATCCTATTTGTAGAACAGCAAGTAACATTTCAAAAAGGTAAAGGTTATTTTGTATCTGAAATATTAAAAACTGAGAACAGCAGAAGGCAAGTTCCTATACTTGATCAACTAGAATTGGAATTAAAAAAATATATAATTTATAGAGATAGATTTGTTCAGAAGAATAGAATAATAGATCCCAATTTTGCTATTGATCATAATTTGCTTTTTATTAATGCTAAAGGAAAATGTATGCCTTCTAATACAATTGATAGAAGATGGAGAGAATTTAGAAAGAATAATAATATAAGTAACCTTGTACGAATACATGATTTACGTAGATACTTTGCTACTTTTTTAATGAAAAATAACATTCCTGATAAAATAGCAAAATCTTTACTAGGACATTCTGATATAAATATGACAGCATATTATCAAAATGATGATATTGAAATAGCACAAACTTTAATGTCAAAAATAGATTTAAACTTATAATATAGGTACAAATATAGGTACAATATAAATTTTGTACCTATATAAAAACTATCTAACCTTACAGAGTGTAAGATTAGATAGCGGACTAAATTTGCTTTGGCTGGGGTAGCTGGAAACTGAAATTCAATATATTTCTAATATTTTTCTAGTTACCACTTAATACCAAAAGTATTGATAAATAAACATTTTTAACTAAAATAATAATACAATAAATTCTTTTAATATATATCTAATATGCACCTAATAAAAGTAAAAATAT
>Ga0247611_10002533_pt1 | contig 29263 bp, 25 predicted proteins | sample 177DNAGHGhighgp2_FD_192422 | JGI IMG/M metagenome (GOLD analysis project Ga0247611, IMG submission 192422) | Sheep rumen microbial communities from Palmerston North, Manawatu-Wanganui, New Zealand - 1770 DNA GHGhigh gp2 | ecosystem: Host-associated > Mammals > Digestive system > Stomach > Rumen... | reverse complement strand
TGACCATTTAACTGGATACCTAAATCCTAAGAAAGATATTTATGCTGGATTTGGAGGTTCTATCTGAATTTCTCGTTTATTATCAAAGATTTTTGGAGAAGAAAATGAAAAAGCTGAACAAAAAACATCAACTGAATATTTATTTCTAAACTTCCCTGAAACTAACGGTCAGATTCTGAAACTTATGAATAAATTTCAAAAAAAAGGTAAGAATTGTGAATTATACTATCAAGCTGACAAACTAGGGAAACAATTTGGATATGCAGATAAAAAATGAATTCCTTATGTAGTAATCTTAGGAGAATGAGAATGGAGTGAATGAATTTATAAAGTGAAAAATATGCAATCTGGAGAGGAAGAAACTATAAAGTTGTAAATTAATGCATTAAGTAAAATAAAAAAGAGCCATGAAATTAAGTTTGGCTCTTTTTTCTCAGTACAGATGTAATTTGATGTATAAATATCTGATTTTTAATTTCAATAATTTTTGTAAAATATATAAATTACATTTGAAAACCCTATTAATATGACTATACATGATGTATGTATTTTTTTATTTCTTATATTATTTTTTCATGAAAAAAACATTACTTTTTATGGTAGCAGGTATTATGGTATTTTCTCTTGCTGCATGTGACAAATCAGACAATAATTCTGATGAAACTGAAGTAGTAAATACTGATGAAATCGAAGAAAGTGAAATCGAAGAAAATGAGATTGCTGAACCTGAAGTTGAAGAAAAAAATGAAGGTTTCGTTTATGGAGCTGAAGGAGAATGAGAATTCGTAGTTGACACCGCTATCGCTAAATTTACAGTTCCTGCGGGAATGAAATATGAAGTTAAATCTGATTATATCTCAGATGATGGTCAGACTGCAACAATTGAATTATGATTAGAACCACTAGAAGCCACTCAATTCTGAAGCATTAGAATAACTAACCAAGGAATGGTTGATAGTTATGAAAAAGCAATTGAACATACTATAGCACTACAGAATTTAGATAGTTATACAAATTGAGCTTCTGCTGATTTATTGGATGAAGTAGAATATGCTGGAATTAAATATCAAACAATTAAAGTTTCTACAGAATGGGGAACTGATTATTTCTTAGCTGGATATAAATGAGGATGGGAAATCGTTGTTAAAATGCCTGAAAAAGATGGAGGTTTTGCTATTGATGGCGAAGAAGTTAAATCTTTGATGGAATCTTTATCTGTAGTAGATCTTGAATAATTAAGATAATATTAAAAAAAAGAATGGTTATCTATAGTAGATGACCATTTTTTATTTTTTACAAAAAAAAACTTGCATTTATAAAAACTAATTGTATATAAAACATGTGTGCAATTATTTCACGCAATGTTTAAGTTTTCTAAACAGAAAGGAGGTGTTCAAACATCTATTAGGAGAGTGACCATATTGGTATCCTCTCCTTTTTTTAATTTTCTTGCTGCTGATTTCTTTTTCTATTTTCTTCTATTCTGCATAACGCTTCAAATAAACATGCAGAACACCTTTCCATTACCAATCATTTCTTACAAATCCTTGTTTTTGGTTTTTCTATGTAATTTTGATTTTCCATTCTACAATTACATTTCTAAAAGATATTTTGTTGTTCTTTTTGTTACGAGAAAAAACTATATATACGAAAAATTTTTCAAAAATAAAGAAAAAAGCTGACCTGCATTATCACAACGAAAGTCAGCCTATATATGGAATTTTTCAGCCAAGCAAATACTGCTTGTATAGGTATTATAATTAAGAGTTATTTATTTTCCATATGTTTTTATTGATTCTTAAAATCTTTTGGATCTATGTATTTTATCTGAATATTTTCTTGTTGTTGAGGATTATTATATTTTATCTCTTCATTAACATCTAAAGCATTTTGTTCAATATTTTCCTTATCTTTTATTCATTGTGCCACCAAACTTTCAAGTTCCATTTTCATCATCTGATCTTTCTGCTCTGTTATGTAATATTTATCATTTCAAAAAGCTAGAATTAAAATTGCAATTGGATTAAATATGACGTATAACACGGATGCGAACACAGACCATCAAAAGTTTCTTGCTATATTATAATTTACTACACACATATAAATTCAAAACAAATAAATCAATATAAGTCCAATTTGAGGGAATAATGCTATTGGAAATATAAAGAGCGAAACAAAAATCATTCAAAGTCATGCAATAAGGCACATAAATGCTTTTTTAAATGATCAAGACATTCAGGCAATATCTGACATTTCATAACAATTATATATTGGTATAATTGAATATATTCATGGCTTACCGGCTTTGGTAAAAATTCTCCACGTTGCTATAAATCACAAGACACCAACTAAAATTTCTATTAGAGATACAATTCCACTAGATTTCTTTTCTTTCTTATATGTTTCTCCGTATAAATCTTGAAAAATTAAATTGAGATATTCATCTGCAGAATAGACTTTTTTCTGACCTGAACAATCTAATGTATTTCAATAAAGAGAAATTAATTTTTCCCTATCTTCGAAAACACTGTATTTATCATTTGGGTCTATATATAGTGTTTTACCATCTTCATCAATAACTGTATCAAAACAATTATCAGCTAAAACAACTCCACAAAATGGGATTAATGCAATAAGAACATCTCATAAAAAATTTTTAATTAATTTCATTTTTGTTTCTTTATATCGTAAACATCAAGTAATTATACTCTTAAAATAAAAATTTTGCAAATTTTTATGACTCATTTTTCATCTAACTTGAAATTTCTACCAACATTCTTAATCTGATTTTTGCTGGACTTTATAATTTTTATAATGTAAAATCTTTTGAAATGGCAGTTAATTTGGTAGATCTAGTGGCTAATAAAACATGACTAGAGAAAAAAGTTATTCGTAATATCATTACACTTTTGGATGAATGAAATACTATTCCATTCATAGCTCGTTATCGTAAAGAATTAACACAAGGGGCAACCGATGAACAATTACGTGATTTTAATGATGTATATACTTACACTAAAAACTTGGAAGCCAGAAAAGAGGATGTAATCAGATTGATTGATGAGAAATGACTACTAACTGACGAACTTAGACAACAAATCATGGAAGCTGAAACTTTGGCTAGAGTGGAAGATTTATACAGACCATTCAAAGAAAAGAAAAACACTCGTGCTACAATTGCCAAGGCAAAGTGATTAGAGCCACTTGCTGAAATTTTGAGAAAATCTGAATTGAGTAAAGAAGATTTTGAAGCTGAAGCTGAAAAGTTTGTAAAGGATACTTGAGATGCAAAAACTACTGTGAAAACTAAAGAAGAAGCAATTGCTTGAGCTCAAGATATTATCGCTGAAGATGTTTCTGACCATGCAAACTTGAGAGAAGATATCAAAAATCACGAAGAAAATAACGCTAAAATTTCTACTAAACCTACGAAAACTTTCGAAGAAAACTGAGTTTATAAAATATATGCAGATTACTCTAAAAAATGGAATGAAATTCCATCTTATGCATTTTTGGCATTATTAAGAGCTGAAAAAGAAAAACAATTAAATCTGATTATCGATTTTTCATGGGAACATACACTTGAATGTGCAAAAAAATATTTCATTCCGAATGGATGAAGATGACTATGAACTAGCGTAGAATATTTAGATTGAGCAATTGAGGATGGATTGAAAAGATTGCTCATTCCTTCCATTGAAAGAGAATTAAGAGCTGATAAAAAGAGATGGGCTGATGAAGCAGCGATTAAAGTATTTGGAGAGAATTTGAAGAATTTACTTCTTACTCCTCCTATTCAGTGAAAAACTGTACTTGGATTCGATCCAGCTTTTAGAACTGGTTGTAAGTTAGCTATTGTGGATCCAACTGGAAAATTCTTATTCAATACTGTGATATACCCTACTGCTCCACAAAATGATACAGAAAAAGCTGAAGCAATTTTGATGTGATTGATTGAACAATATCATATCGATTTAATTTCTCTGTGAAATGGAACGGCAAGCCGTGAATCTGAACAATTTTTAGCAAATGTGATAAAGAAACATAAATTAAAAGTTCAATATATCATCACAAGTGAAGCTTGAGCATCAGTATATTCTGCAAGTAAATTAGCTCAAGATGAATATCCATCACTCGATGTAACAGTTAGATGAGCGATTAGTATTGCACATAGAGTTCAAGATCCTTTAGCAGAACTTACTAAAATCGATCCTAAATCTATCTGAGTATGACAATACCAACACGATGTAGACCAGAAATTTTTGAAAGAAAAATTGGATGAAAAAGTAGAAGATACTGTAAACTCCGTATGAGTAGATGTAAATACTGCCAGTTATACATTATTACAATATATCGCATGATTAAGCGAGAAAATCGCTAAATCTATAGTAGAATACAGAGATGAAAATTGAGCTTTTGAGAGTAAGGCGGAAGTTAAGAAAGTTAAATGACTCTGACCAAAAGCCTACGAACAAGCTATCTGATTTTTGAGAATTAAAAATGGAAAAGAACCACTAGACCAGACATGAATTCACCCAGAAAATTTCAAACAGGTTTATGAAATTTTGAAAAATGAATTTTGAATAGATAAGAAAAACTTAGTTTTGCCTATGACAGATATATCTGTAAATGAAAGACAAATCGCTGAGTGGAGTGAAAAATACAATATTTGAAAAGAGACTTTGGAAGACTGTATCAAGGAGTTACAAAGACCATGATTAGATCCTAGAGATGAATGAGACGCTCCATGTTTCAAATCTGATGTATTAGATATCAAAGATTTGAAAATCTGAATGCAATTGGATTGAGTAGTGAGAAATGTAACAGATTTCGGTGCTTTTGTGGATATTGGATTGCATAATGATGGATTAGTTCATAAATCACAAATGGCTAACCATTACGTTTCTAATCCTATTGAAATAGTAAGCGTATGACAGAAAGTAAGTGTCAGAGTTTTGGATATTGATGAAGAAAGAGAAAAAGTAAGTTTAACAATGAAAGATCAATCAAATATGGAAAGTAAAGTAGAACATGATTTCAAGAAGAATAAAAAAGAAGATGTAGTTCGCTCAAGAGATGAGGATGATACATCTTCTAGTTTAAAAAGTAATATTACATTTACAAAAGCTTAAATAAACCATCATCCAAAGAAGTTTGGATTAATTAATCTTAGAATTACTCATGAGAATCATAATAACAATACTGTAATTCCCACTTTTATAATAATTGATCTTGCTGTTTTTGGATCATCTGAAGCTCGTTTAATACCTGCTATTATAACAAATATAAAGCATACTATTAGAACAAGAGCCATTATAATTTTTGTTAGTGCTCCTATCATGGTTGGGAAAGCTTGAGTAGCATTTGTTTTTCAACCTCATGTTTCTATACAATTTCAAATAATTGGAAAATTTGTATTAAGTTTAATTCAGTTGCATTTTGATCATCAATCTTTCTTTTCTCATCAATCTTTTTCTTCTTGTTTTTGTTGTTGTTTCTGATTACAACTCGACATACATGTTGTATATTCTGTTGGACCACTAGTATTTTTACACTGATCGGCACAGTCTGCATGAACATATCGATAAGGAAGATTCAATAATACTGCAAACGCTCATCCTAACAAATATGATAATAATTTTTTCATTAAATTCGGAATAAAAAAATAAAATTCCTGTTTATAGTATAACCCAAAATACAAAAAAATCAAAAAAAATCAGACTTTTTTCAAAAATTTACCTTCTACCTAGTTTTCATTTCAAAATTATAAGCTGTTTTTTCTCTTCGTCGGTTAAATTTTTACTTTTTGTGGCTAGTTTGAAATAATCTTGGATTACTGGTGTAATCGTAGTTACCACTAACTGACGTTTTGATTTTTCATCTGCAAGATCTGAAATTTCTTTTTCTCGTCGAAGCTGAAATTCATCAAGAGTAGATTTCTCTTCATCGGAGCAATTATTATTGATTGTATGAGCTAATAATCAATCTGAATCCGCACGAGCAACTTGGCTAGCAAATTTATTTAAATCTGAAATAAATTCAGATTCGTCTTTTAGCTGTGAATCTACGAATCAGTTATAGAAAAGTGAAATGAATAATTTTTCACGATCCAACTGATATTTTCATTCAGATTTCTCTTCATTTCTTCTCTGTTGTTGAATAAATATTTTACCTGCTCATTGAACATATTTTTTGAATTGAAGGTCAACCGTTTCAAATGGAAATCATAACTTATCTGCAAAAGCTCTTTTATAGCTTTCCTGGATGAGAACATTATTTACTGCAAGGATTAGTTCAAACATCACATTTATCAGCTTTGTCTTATCTACTGGTGAGTTCATATCAAATGAACTTCTGAGACGGTCAAACATTTCAAGGAATCAGTCTGTTGCTTTATCTAAACACTGCTGAAAAAGCTGATTTCAATTCTCATGATTTGCTAGTTCATCTGCATCTTTGAATCAGTCTGGAAGTGAGATAATTTTTGGGAATAAATCCTGAGCATAACAAAGTTTAAGTGCACGAAAAGTAGCTTGACGACCTGCTTGATCATTATCAAAAAGAAGATACAAATTTTCTGTGTGACGTTTAAGAATTTTAATATGCTGTTCTGTTAGTGCTGTTCAGGATGTTGCCACTCAAACAGGGAATCATAGACGAGCCAATCAAATCACATCCATCTGTCATTCTACAACTATCAATTTTTGATGTGTATTAATATATTGTTTAGCATGGGAAAGTCCGTAAAGGATTTTTGACTTCTCAAATGCCTTATTCTCGGCTGAATTGATGTATTTTGGAGCCTCATCTGGATTAATTACTCTTGCACTGAATCATACTACATTTTTCATTAAATCATAAATCGGGAATGTGATTCTATTCCTGAAAAATGCATAAACTTCTCCATTTGCATTTCTTTTTGCAAGTGACGCTTCAAGTAAATCATCATCGTTGAATCCCTTACTTCTAAGCATATTCAGAAGTTCGTAATGCTTATCATTTGCATATCATATTCAGAATTCTAAAATTAATCTGTCATCCAAATGTCTTTTTTCGTGAAGATAATTTAATGCAGTTTGACTATTTTGTAATGATGTAACAAAAAATTCTTGAGCTAATTTCTGCATCCTTTTGAGCTTTTCCTTATCATCCTGAGATTTCTGTGCATAAGCTGAAACTTGTTGATACTGAGAAACATCGATATGTTCCTGTTCAGCTAAAACTTTTACAGCATCTCGAAAATCAATTCTCTCAATCTCTTGAACGAATGTAAAAACGTTTCATCATTTTCAACATCCAAAACATTTGAAAATCTGCTTCGTTGGAGAAACCATAAATGATGGAGTTTTTTCTCAATGGAATGGGCAGCATGCAGAAAAATTACTACCTGCCCTTTTGAGAGGAATATATCTAGAAATCACATCGACAATATCGACACGACCTAATACTTCATCCACTAGAGAATTTACCATTCAGATTTTTTGAGTAATTTGAAAATTTTTGACTAATTGAATTATAGTGATTTTCTATTTATTTTTCAAGTGAGAGAATCGTGAGAAAATGAATTATCATTCTCTAATTTTGGTTGTATCCCATACTCTGTATGAATTACTCCAATTTTCATATTTAACTTCAGAATCGTTTATATAATTTCCCCCATATAAGTTGGACATAAAATTATATTTACTTTTGACTGTAGAATTATTCATCGCTAATTTACGGAAATAATCGTGATGATTTAAGTAAAGATTGTGACATTCTGCAAAATCTTCAAATGGATCACTCATTCCATATCATGAACAGAAATCTTCTCTAGTCATTCAGTTTTTTCTAACTGTTTCTGACGATCGTGAATATTTATAATATTCCAAACTTGGATCGTCTAATGCAAATACAGCCTTACCAAACTCTGTAAAAATAGGATTTTTTTGTTTGCTTGTTCATTGTAATCATCCTAAATCAATAATATGTCACATTTCATGTGAAATCACTTGAAAAAATTCATTATCATAATTCATTCATCACAAATTTATTGTAACAGTATTTCGATTTGCACTTCATCTACGAGCTCAAGTTTGTTTATTTATCAACATAGCTAATAGAGCTTCTGACGGATCTTCTCAACGAGTAATATTTGCATCAAGTATTTTAAGTAAATATGTAACATATGCTAATTTTAATGTTTTATCATCGTCGTCAAAATAACCGGCCCAACTTATCTTATTACATATGTTTCTATATTTTGAACAAAGTTTCGAAAATTTTGAGCTAGTTCAATGACTATTAGCTTCATCAAGTTCTACTAATTGTTCTTGAGACTTAGTTTCTTTTTCTAGATAATCAAACTGAGAGACTTCATCAGTTTCTCATGTTAGTCAGATTTTTATAGTTAATGCTAAATATACAGCGATAGCAACGCCAAGAATCTTTACTACATTTCGGAATTGTTTACTTAATCGTGTATCCCCTAGCATTAAAGTAAAAATTATGTTATAAAATCTACTATAATTATACTCAAAAGTATTAAATTTTGCAAATTTTGAGCATGAAAAATTTGAGATATCTTTTAACCATTTAACATTATATAAAAATAAGTTGCAATCTACCTAGAAATTTATAATTAAGAATTATATTTTTATATTCTATAATTTTGATAAATGGCAGATAGTGTAACTGTATCATCTCATCATTCCTACGGATCTCGTGTAGGGAATAGTTTTAAAGCTATATTATGATGAATTGCTCTCGTTATTGCTTCAATTATTCTACTTGTTTGGAATGAAAATAATTATGTCAAAACCAAAGCTGCACTAGAGGAATGAGCAAAAGTCGTTCAAGAAGCTAATGCAAACCAAATTAATTCTGAATTGGAATGAAGTGAGGTTCATGTTTCGGGAGAAACATCATCAGAAGCTGAGGCTTTAAAAGATAATATATTCTGAGTTACAACAGACAATCTAAAATTAAAAAGAACTGTTGAAATGTACCAGTGGTATGAAGATGAACATCAAGAATGTCATGACAATTACTGATGAAGTGAAGACTGTGATACGACTTATACTTATGATACTAAATGGGATGAGGATGCTATTGACTCAAGTAGTTTCTATACAAGAAACTGACATGAGAATCCATCAACTTGGGAATATGAATCAGATGAACGAGTAAAAGAACCTATCAAATTGTGAGCTTACACTCTTACTGATGTATTCGTAAATCAGCTTTCAGATTATAAAACCATTAATCTATCTGAACAAAATATCAATATCCCAGAAAAATATAGGTTAATAGCTGATCAAAATACTACAACTCAGGCTAATGAAATAACTACAGTAGAAGAAAATAATAATAGTTACTTGTATGGGGATTCTGAGAATTATAATAAAGAAACACAAGCAACGAATGTTACAACAGCTTCAAATGAAAGATTTCATATAGATGGTAATCAAATTTATATTTGAGGAGATCCTACAACTCCAGCAGTTTGAGATTTAAAAATCACATTTTCATCTGTAAAGCCATGAACAATTAGTATAGTATGAAAGCAAATGGATGATGAATTAACTAGCTACAAAGTTTCAAATTGAAGAAACATAAACTTACTATCTCAAGGTAATGTAAGTGCTGAAGATATGTTCATAGAAGCTCAAAAAGAGAATAAAATGATGACATGGATTATCAGATTTATTTGATTATTATTAATGTATTGTGGATTTGCTTCAATATTCAAATTCATAGAAACTATCGCAAAAATCCTTCCTTTCCTAGCAAATATTATCTGAGTATGAACATGAATTATTGCCCTATGACTTACATTAATCGTATGATTCGTAACTATCGGTATAGCATGGCTAGCTGTTAGACCTGTAATCGGAATATGTTGCTTAGTAGTAGCTGCAGGATGAATCTTCTTATTGGTTAAATCTAAGAAAGATAAGAAGGCGAACTTACCTAAGGAAGAAAAAATAGAGGAAAACCCTGAAATAATCGAATAGTCTAAGTAATGAAGAAATTATTAAAAATCCCTGATTTAATTTCAGGGATTTTTTATCAAATTTATTTTACATATTTTAGTACATCTTCAAAGATTTCATCCACCCACCTATTCGCATCGATATGCACAAGCCAACCATTTTCTTCTACCCATTTTAATCCAGGCTCTGTTTCATTATGAAACGCTTCAATTCTAGTCTTTATTGCTTCAATATTTGAATCATCTTCACGACGAATAAGTTCTCATCCACATTTATCACATTTTCATCAAACTTTTCATCAATTTGCATTATTTCAGCACTTTTTACAAACTATTCTAGATGCTAAACGCTGATATACAACTTCATCAGATAAATCAAAATTTAAAACTATAAATTCACGTCCAGCTTTTTGCATTTCTTTACAAATCGCTTGAGTCTGTCACATCTTACGCAAAACTCAATCCACAAGCAAAACATCTCACTTTTCTACAGTCTGTAGGAATACATTAAAAATCGCTACAGTCACTTCATCCTTAATCAATTCTCAAGAATCTACCGCTTTTCTAATATAATTTCAGATTGCATTATCACTACTGGATAAAGTACGCAAAATTTCTCACGTTTCAAAATATTTAAATTTATCTGGGAATTTCTCCATTAATAAATCTGCCTGAGTTCATTTACCTGATCATTGAATTCCAGATAAGAATATATCTTTCATGTGTTTTAAAGTTTTTATATAAATATTATATGATTAATTATATACAAAAGACTAAAAAAATGCAAAAAAATAACATGATATTATATATAATATATTTAAGCAAAAAATGTCAATCCAAACTATCAATAAATCCGCCAAAATTTTTGCATTTTTTTGTTCAATGGAATATAATTAGTTATCATTTATATTTTAGAAAGGAAAATAACTATGATTGATGACAATAAATTTCCATTGATTGCGATTAAGGATTTAACTCGATGATATCCAGATTCCAAAAAACCGTTATTTAAAAAGCTAAATTTTGAATTATACAAATGAGATTTTACTGTAATTATCGGGAAATCTGGAGTTTGAAAATCTACTATCGTAAAATTTTTAATCTGACAGTTTAGACCTTTTGATAGGACTGTATATTATAGAATGGATGACATGGCTCGTTATAGCGATGCTGATATTCAAAATTACAGAAGAAAAATCTGAATTGTTTTTCAGGATTATAAATTAATTGATGCTTTGTCTGTAAAAGAAAATATTATCTATCCTCTCAGAATACAATGAGATGATGATATTACAATTCAAACCAAATACAGAAATATTACAACAAAATTACATATCGAAGATATCAATAAATTAGATTGTAATGCTCTTTCTGGGTGAGAGAAACAAAAAGTTGCTATTGCTAGAGCTATGATTAATAATCCTGAATTTATCATTGCAGATGAGCCTACATGAAATTTAGACTGGGAATATACACAAGAAATTTGAGATTTATTAATTGATGCTAATAAATCATGAAATACAATTTTATTGATTACACATGATGTTCATCTTCTAAATTATATTAAATCAAAAATAAAAATAAATGTTTTCAAATTGTGATAATTATTAGATATTTAACCAAAATTTTATTGCTATCTGCAATATCCATGACGAAAAAGAATCAACCAATAAGAACTGAAAAAGATAAGTTATACGAAGAAATCGCTCAACATTGTGATAAGCTTTGTATAGCTAGATATCTAAAGAATGAGGCTAAAAGTGCTCTAAAATATTTTCATGTTCATAAACTTTCAAATATCAAAAAGAATCTGAAAGAATTTTCTGAATATTTAATATTTTTAAATACAGAAAATTGCCAGCAAATTGAGAGTTTTGAAACCTGAAAAGAAACTAAGAAAGTTTTAAATAATTCATTATCATACTTCTATGATTATGAGAATATTTCAAAATCTAAATTATCATTAATTCAAGATAAAATAGAAACCAATTCTTATGAAACAATAACTTTAATGCAAAGTTTAAAGGGATGTTTAATACTAACTATTGATGAATTTTGCAATGCATCACCTACTAGAATTGATATTATGCGTTATAATCTATGAAAGAAAAAAACAAAAATTAAATAGATAGATTATAATATTATATATAATTGGGATAATTAGTATATTTTTTTATTTAAAATCTACTATTCTCTTACCTTCTGGGTCAGTAAAATCTTTAGGTCATTCTTCTGGATCAAAAAATCTAACGTGTACTTCCGTTACTTTCAATCAAGCAGGAGCATAAACTGTTGAAAATAAATCATATAACTGTCTTGCTACATCTTCTTCTCCTTGTTTGTAAAATTCAGGATTATTCTTTGCATCCTCTATTGCTTGTTGCTCTAATTCTTGACGTAATTTTTCTTGACCTTGTTCATATTCATTCACATTCACTAATTCTCTGTCAACTTTTTCAACTTTAGCTGCTGTTTTAGTAGTAATAACGTCTGGATATGGCAATTGTACGTAAACTGCTCCTTTTCAATTTTTAGCATCTATATCTATTTGACTTCATTTTTCTAAATCAAATTGCATAGCTAATCTTCATTGTAATGACATAATAATTTCCCTTGTTTGTGCATCTTTATATCGTTCTTCAAGCTTTGGCCCCAAAAAAGGAATTTGTCTTGTAAGTTTAAAAAACAATTGATCATCAGTTTTTGGTGTAAGATATTTTTCTCACGTCACATTAAAATTTGATTCACGTGTAATTAACTTTAAAACAGCTTCAGGTTCTTCAATTTTTGTTACTCCATCTATTCGTGTTTTTTCCTCTACTTCCATCTTTCAGATATTATCAATATAATGCATTCAGAATATTCAGAGTATTAATCATAATACCAAACCTCCTCCGAAGATGACTGGCTTAGATATTGCCAATTGTGGTTGTGTTTTAATATATTCAGGATGATCTTTAACTAATAAGAGATATTTTTTTAATTGCTGACTTTCAATATTAGTTAATCCGAAATCTTCTTTTAAAGTACTTTCAAGGCGAAGAAAATTATTAAGATTATATCATCTAAATCTGGAATTAATCATGTTTTGATATGCCTCTAAATTAGCATTACAGTTTCTAATAATATTATTTGCATTAGTGGGTTCTTTATGTCATCTAAGTTTTTTTAGTCTTCTATATCTAAATGCGTCGTGTAATGCTAAGTAATTAATTTTTTGTTCCACTGATAATTCGGAAAATTTAGCATTTTCAAGTGGAAGTTTTAATATTTGAGAGATGTATAACCAAAGATCTTTATGGTTTTTTAGGATATCTTGCATTTCTTGTCCTACATCTACATTTTCTGCTCATTTTCACATAGTTTCAATAACATAATTTCAGCATTTATCAAAAACTTTTTTCATTCAATTAATAACGTTCTTATCATTTGATAAAACTTTAAACTCTTTAAATTCACGAGAAACTTCAGCTTTAAGTCAGTAAAGTTCTTCTCTTGAGAATTCCTGTGTCTCATTTAGTTTTTCTTTCATAATTTTGTTATTAAAATGATAAAGTACTCATATTATAACATAAAACCTTTTATTTGTCAAATTTTTGAAGACTAAAAATGAATATCAAATAAATCAGATAAAAGATAAAGGTTATAAATTTCTCTTGACTACTAACGATAAATTTCTACTATGAAGTTAGTTTTATTATTTTAATAAAAATAAATATGCCAAAATCTACTTTCGACAAAAAAAAGGAACAAATTTCTGCGGAGTTCGACAGAGTTGCGGATGATGTAAAAGATACAGCAGAAGACATTGGAAATCGATGGACTAGATCTACGACAGAGGAAAAGATTACGATGATTATAGGTGTTATAATGCTTGTTTGGGCCTTAATTACTTTAAGATCAATTTTACGAGGAATCGTATTATTGACTATCTGACTTTTGTCTGTTTCTGGATTTTTTGATCGTCCTTTAAAAGATTTGATTCGCTACTGCAAAAAAGAGTTTTCTAGCAGCAAAAAGACAGTATCTTCTACTGCTAAGCCTGCAAGAAAAACTACTAAAAAATAATAATTTCTAAAAGTTATTTTTATTAAGGACCTGGATTTTCAAATTCAGGTTTTTATAAATCTCAAATAGTGAATAGATATATTAATACTTTATTATAAATTGCTTTTTTTGAATCTGAAAGTCAATCCCTGCTAGCTACCTCTCTAAACATTGAAATTAATTGACTCTTATATTTAGATTTTCAGTGTTTAACGTAAATCCTATCGATAATTTTATTAAATACTTCTACTTGATTTCGATCTGATTCTGTCATTTCATAATCTGGGATATAAGGTTTGTAATTTTCACTAGGTGTCCCTTCTAGTTCTAAATAAGCATCTCTATCTACAACTACAAAAGCATCTGTAATAAGTTTTCTACTTCACTGTGATAAAACTTTACCAGAGTATACCATTGCTGAGCTAGCTCCAGCATCTAAAAATAGTGCATTGTAGCATCAGAATTGCTCTTTTAAGTATGATGCCATATTTCGTACACTCATAGTTCATACATATCACATATAGATTGTCTTTCAATCCTCAGTTGAACAGATAAAATTTCTATTTCATCTTCACGTCATCTTACTATCTATGTATTCTGATGCTCAGACTGTCACATCATCTCATTCAATCAATAAAACTGGGAAATTTGAGATTCAAAAGTATAAATCATCAATACGATCTGAATTAATATTACTAAATAAACCTACATCTGAATCACTAATTTTATTTTGAACAAATAAAGGATTTCCATCTTGAGTAAATCCAAATATTCATCTTATGCTTGTATCTGGCCAGAACTGACTATAACTTGCTCAATTTCATTTAAAAATTCTTTCATAATAACTAAATGTTGTAGCACAATTTGAATAATCTTTTGGACAGAAGAATGCTCAATTTATTGAAGATATTCATCAAACTTTTTTCGTTAAATCTTGGATAGTTTCTCATCACTCTCCTGCTACAGATGAAACTACAAAATGTTCTCAATCCAAGACTACTTTTATCACTCTAATTGCATGTCAGCCACGATTTTCTATCAAAATTTCTTGGTATGCTGATGTGTAATTTATTCAAGATCACAAAAATAAAGTAACAAATAATCCTGCTAATCCTAGGTAATTCTTAGCTTTTAAAAAGATTTTTTTCATAGCCAACAATTATCAAATAAATCTAGTTCATAGTAGTATTTTCTTACAATAATTTCAAGTGAAAATAATCAGTAAAAATTTGCATTTTTATCTATTTGTGATTATAATTGGTTTAGATATTAAATTTTATTCCTAATTACAAAAGGATGAATAAATTTAGAATAAGAAAAATTAAGGAACAAAAAATAATCTGAATGAAATTTAGGAATTATATAGATTTTGTTATTTTAGCTTGTTGTGGAATCATTGCTTTTAATGTCCATCCATCAAATCTAATATATGGGGATGATAACTCATCGAACAATAACAAAACAGAAAAAACTAGAATGATATATGTTTTTCACGATTATGAATGAAATGAATATATTATGAACGATAAGGTCCACTGAAGTTCTAATTCTTGGGATTATCTTTTTGATGATGACATACCTGAAAATTTAAAATGAGAAGATGCAAAGATTACTGGATCTGTTTCTTTATCTCAAACGACGTGAGAATCTAATGATGATAGTCCAGATTCTATAAAGAATAATCAGATATCAATTAATGATATAATGTCAGAATTATGAATTGAATCAAATGATGAAAATAAAGATGGTACATCATTGGTAATTAGCGTTTGAGATAACGTCTCTAATTACGAAGAAAATGATAATGATCGTTATAACGTAGTAACTAATGAGAAAGATAATACATTAACGATTGAGAAGATAAATAGTGAAGTAAATAGTTGAGAAATTGAAGTTGATAAAAAAAATAAAGATTCTAGTATTCAAGAAGATGATTTATTGGTTGCTAAATCATTTACCTTTGTCGAAGAATGATGGGTTCTACCATCTTTAGTTTCTCGAAGTGATCTTTATTTTTGAGATAAAGCCGTTGCTTATGTAGAAAATAATAAGAATAAATCAAATAATTATAGAAATGATGGTACAGAAACTAGAAAAAACAATTCTGGGATTGAAATTATTGATAATTATGCTGATTGTATGACTCCATGGTGATATAAAATTCATCACTGAGAAAGTGTTTTAGCATATAAACAAATGGAAGATACACCAGATTTCTGTCATATTGAAAGAAGATTTTGTTGGAAATGAAAATTATCATGAACTTATACTCAACAAGGATGTTCTGTTAATGAAAATTATACGTATGAACAACGATGAGATGTGAAAGTTGCTCAAAAAGTTGATGATTGATTTAATTGAAGAGAAACTAGACAAAATCCTGACTGAACTGTTAGTGTAAAAGACACAGAAATCTGATGAGGGGGAGAATGGATGCTTGATATACCGAATAGAACAAGCTCTAGTTTTAGTACAAACGAAGACAATATCAGAGAAGAAGATAAATGAGTACCTCAAAAGACTAGACCTCATCGAGATTGTACAGCTCCACGATGAGAAAAAGTAAAGCATTGAGATTTTATTCAGGCATTTAAACACGCCAATTGATTTAGTGATGCTCCATGCGAAATGCAGATTCGTTTATGTACTATGGGAGAATTAATGTGAACATACACTGAATCAACATGTAAAACATGGGGTACTTCTTTTATAGATTGGGTAAACTGATCTCCAAGCCGAAATACATATTCAAAAGAAAAGCTCGAATTGGTAAGGAAACAAATGAAAGCTGAACGGGCTTACTATGAGAAAAATCGTAAAACTGCAGAAAAATCTACTGATAGCGAAAGTTTAGATAGGATTTTATATATCTTAGACCAATAATTAATTTATTGGAAATATTTTTCATATAATTTAATTAATTCTGGGAGTTTGATGATTTCATCGTCATCTGCCCTCTTATTTCGATGTTTTTTTCCACATTTTGAACAAACAAAAAGTATTTTATAATCTGAATTTTTTAATTGATATTCTACTGGATACATCACTCATTTACATGTTGCAGATCTATCTCATGGGATATTTCCATCCACATGTAATGATGCAAAACAATGCGGACAATGATTCCTACATGTTTTTGATGCTAAAGGAATCTCCTGACCACAATTTACACATACAAATGATTCATTTATTTTTTTCATGATTGGATATTTTAGTCAAAAAAAGAACCAAGTAGCCGTAACCGAATAGATCTCTCCCCCCGAGTCGTTAAAGTGGGTAGCTCGTACCAATCTGGGAAAGGTAATACCGGCTCCCTGGAGCAGAGTGGGAAATTTGATACAATACCCGATCTCGCACTACTTAGTCCAATTTCAATATATACAAAGTTTTTATAAATTCAAGAAAATCAAAAAAGCAGACTCGATGGTAAAGAATCTGCTTTTTTATTTGTTTAGAACTTTGTAAACTTTGGATAAAGTCTAACGAAAACCTTACCTATCAAGTCTTTATCTCCAACTATATAGTTTGCTCATTCGTAACATTCTATTCAGAAACAACATAATGAATCTGTTGTCCTTCACCTATTATCTCACATTACAAAGTATCATCACTTTACTTTGAACTCATCCTTTCCACATGTTGCATTAGTTTTTAGTGTACTTGATAGATATGGTTCTGGCAATTTTTCACAGTTATTTCATTCTGAATCTTTTATCGCTGATCATGATGGAATATTATCTGAGCAAATGTAAACGTCTCAGTCTTGGAATTTTACGGTTTCTCAAGGTAATCATATAATTCTTTTGATATAAGGAGAAGTTTTCCCTGGAGCAACAAATACTATTACATCCCCTCTTTCAAATGTACTAAAACGTTGAGTTATCTTTTCGACTATAATTCGATCTTTTTGGTAAAAATTTGGAGCCATACTTGATCATATTACTGTATATGGAGTAGCTATAAATAACCTAATGAATAGTACTATTCAAAATACCAGAATCAAAAAGACTAATAGGTCGAATACTTCAGCCCAGAATTTTCACTGTTTTTTCCAAGAAAATGACATATTTAGTACAGTATAATTAAATATTTAATCTAACAAAAACTATGTATAAATTTTATACATGGGTAAAGTATATGAGAATTACATAAAAAAACAAGGAAAAAAAGTAAAATTTATTAAAAAAACTGAGTGAGACAAAAATATTTAACTATTGTTTACACCCAGCTTTTTATTTTTATATATTTATATTAAGATATGCGATTAGAATGGCATTTCTTCATCAATTCCTGCTACAGGTTCATTACCTTCTACTCCAAAGCTTTCATCTTCTCCTCACTCTCATTTTGAGTCTAAGAAAATGAAGCTATCTACTATAATTTCTGTAGAGAATTTATCAGCCCCTTCGCTATCTTGCCATTTTCTAGTTCTAAGTCTACCTTCTACATAAATTCTCTTACCTTTTACTAGGTATTTACCTAAAACTTCAGCACCTTTTCCGTATGCAACACATCTGTGGTATTCAGCGTCTTCCATAGTGTTTCACTCTTTGTTAGTGTACTTTCTATTAGTTGCTACAGTAAAATTTACAACAGGAGTTCATGTTGTTTCAATTGTCTTAACTTGTAGGTTATTAGTTGCTCTTCAGATAAGCATAACCTTGTTCAAATCCATTCCCATCTATAAGAAATCAGAATATAAAATGCCATTATTATGGCCTCAATTTCGTATGTAATAATATTTAATAAAAAATCAAATCTTTTTTTAAGAAAAATAAGATCAGCTGTTAACTGATCTTATTCTATATTTTATAATTTTATTATTCTTCCTCTTCTTCAGATGAGCTATTAAGTTTAGCTTTTATTGAAAAGAATATGATAATTCATCCCATAGTTAATAATCATCATATCAATACAATTAAAACTATTTTAAGCCACATAGGGAATCATCATTCTGAAGATGAGTCATTTTTTCATTCATTAAAATTATTTTTAATTATAGTTTCCATATTTGATCAGCACTTACTTGTATAATTAGTAATACCATAGTAATCAAATATATTGCAGAAATATGGAGTAAAATCGCTCTCATTAAACATCCATTTATTTTTCTTTCCATCATCAACTATAGTATTCCATATATTTTCCAGTACCCCTGCTCTTTCTTCCTTTCAGTACTTATATAAATTTTCATCAAAGTCATCAAACATTGATTCTGCAACTGACTTTATATTATATCACTTAAATGGCAACAAAGCGTATATTTCCTCTCTATTCTTTTCATACTCGTTCATTCATACTGAAATAATTGTATCTTCGTTTGATAAACGTGATAATACAGAATCTAGCATCTCTTTTTGTTTCAAATCTATCTTTATTCATCATTCTTCTATCTGTTCATGAATCTGAACAACCAATGAACTTACCTCTGGTCTGTTGTTAATATTTTTACGTAATCTATCTAAAGAGCTTTTTAAGTCTGTATTTTCAATTGATATATCTTCAATTCCATTTACTAGTGTTGTAATATCATTGTATATTTCCAGTTGTTCTTCATCTAGTTCCAATACATATCACTCAAATGTTACATAAAAGTTTTTAAAAGTCAGCTTTCAATCATTTGTAAAATATACTCTTCAAATTGCTTTATCATAATTTGGTTCATAAACGATTTTTGCAATTTTATTACATACAATGTCTGTATCATTATCTGTTTTTCCATCTCAATTAGAGTCTGTTGAGATATCTGTATCCACATAGCAAGTTTCTCAACTATCGTCATTTATATACATCAAAAGTGTATTCTTCATACCCTTAGATAAAAAGATTTCTGGATTTTCATTCGTTAAAGTAGTTTCAGGAATTGTGATCATGTTTACCCCTGGTGCGATTCTTCAATTACTTTTATCTGAAGGAGTCTTTATTTCATAGTCTTTTTCTACTTCGATTCAGTATTTATTTTTAAAATATATAGATACGTGGTGAGTTCAATTATCTTCATAGTTCCAAAGAAAACTATCTGTTTTTGTTATTGGAGTTTCTGTTCATCAGGTTAATTCATTTGGATTCATTGGTGCTATATGGGTTCTTCTATATTTAGTATTTCATGCTTCACATTCTGATTGTTCGAAACAAATTTGTCTTTGTTGCATTACTCATACACTCAAATCTCTGAATATAACTGTATTTCATATAGAATTATACAATAGATTTGGTTTTATTCAATTTTTCACTAATATGGTTGCTCATTCTGTTTGTCACAGTTTTCACCTATATTCAACAGCAGCCCTTGGAGTCACTCAATCTTCATACGGTTCTTCAAATATGAATGTAGCTGTATCTTTTTTAGTTACCAAGTCCCAAACTCCATCTCATGTAAAATCATAATAAAATGTTCTATCTGTAGCAAAATCCTCATTATCTGTAGATATTTTTGAAATTACCGTATATGTTACTTCATCTCATACTTGAATATTTGTATGATTTTCTTTGAGTGTTACCATTGGAACATCAGCGTCTCCACATTGTGATGGGAAATATACTGATGGATTACTGGCTAAATAATCATCACTATTAATCATTCATCCATCATTATCGTATACCATAACCCCAAATCTATATTCTCATGCTATTTTAGGTATCACAAAATAAACATAAGGGGCACTAATTCGTGATTCTTTGTATTCTAAAATTCTATCAGGATCATCTATATTATAGTAATAAAATCTTAATCTTGAAATATTTCAATCTGAATCTCCTGCACCAACTGCTGTTACTTTTATTGTGAGATTACTCGTTCATGTACAATCAAATATTGATTTATTTGAATTTGCATCAGTTGTAAATCAGAATACATTTGTGTTATCATTTTCATATTGAGGAAATGTAAGTGTAACATTCTTGATTGTTGGAAGTGCATTTTTTACGTTAAACCAGATTCTAACTTTATCCTGTTTTCAAACATTAGGATCCTTTACTGTAAGATCTATATAATGGCAACCTATTTCACTAAATGTTGCTAATAATTGATTAGATGTTCTTGGCTGACTTGTTCAAGCTATTGCTTCTTTTTCAAATACATACTGTAATCAGTTTGCAGATCATTTGGTATTAACTGAAATGGAAGGATTTATATTAATTTTTTCGTATCTATCTACTGAATAAGCACTTTCCTTACTATAATTTCAGTGTCCATCTTCTATTCTACAAACATCAGAATCTTGTACACGAAATCACTTGCTGTTTGTGATTATATATGCAGCGATTGGTTGATTTGTTTCTCATATAAATGCTTTTTCAGATACAGTATTAATATCTCCATCCCTATCTCTTACTGTCAATCTAACAGTATATATTCACCTTTTTCAATATGTATGCTGAGCATTGGTAGCTTTTTCACTGTTAATAATATCTGATTCATCTCAGAAGTTCCATGCATAATCCCAAACTTCTCTATTAACTGTAGAACTCATTTCTAAGGTTTTTCACCAAGTAATAGGTCCTGGATTTAATTGTATATCTGGTCTAAGTGTAGATTTTACTTCTATATATTTTGAAACACTTGCTGATTTTCAGTATGCGTCTGTAACTACTAGCCTAACAATATGTTTTCATTTTTCATCAAATTGGATGACAACTTTTTGATTATTATCCTCTGATGAAATAATTTTTGCGTTTCTTGTTGAAAAATATCGTTTATATTCCAACGAATCTACACCATTACTCACATCAATATCGATTGTATTACTCGCATCCAATGTAAATTCTGAAGGATATACTCGTTTATTCGTAGCTGTTGCTGTAAACTGTGGAATTGGAGTTGTTGATTCTACATATATATTTTTAGTCTCAACATTTTGCTCTCATGCCATATCAGTAACAGTAAGCCTAACTATATAATTACCAGGTCTTAATCTTTTATTCCCAAAGTTTATACTCATAGTTTTACCCTGTTGCATATCAATTTTTTTCCCATTACCTTCATCTCAATTTCAATCAAAAACTTCCCAAACATACGTATTCAATCTGTTGTTTATTGAGTAGGAAGCGCTTCAATCAAAATAAAATGTAGAAGATGTTGTTCCTTCCTCTGGTTTCTGTTTAATAACTGATACTGGATCTGATAGATATATATAATAACTTTCTGAGACTGTATTACCTTGATTATCTATTGTGGTTAAAGTTACCTTAAATATTCAACTTCATTTAAGTGGAACATTTATATAACTAGGCGCTCAATCCTTATATCTAGAATCATATGAAAATCATGCGGATGTGTTTGTAATAGTCCATCTATGAGATTCTATCTTTCTTCATCATCTTGGCATAGTTAAAGATCCATCAAATACTATTCACTTTTCTCATTCGGAAATTCATATTTTCAATGGAGCTATATTTGACATTCTCCTTGTATTTGCATAAACTACTATATCTGCAGCTTTTGGAGTAACATTTATAGTCATATCAGTTTCTCCATCTAGAATTCATTCATCTACATTTGAGCTACGAACAGTCATATGAACTATAAATTTTCCTGATTCTTCAAATGTATAACTAAGCACTTGTCACTGTCATATCGGTCTATCTACTCAATTTTCATCTCTATAATACCAATAAAAGTTATCAACTGGTATTGTTTCCATAGATGGATCTGAACTATTTCTAGCATCAAATGTTACTGTTAATGGCGCCATTCATCATCCAGGATTAGTAGATACCTTTGGTTTTACTGTATATGCAGAATTTATTTTACTCATAGCCTTATTTAATGATTTGTAGCAAGAATTTCACATTAATGCCTCAACTTCTGAATAACTATAACTATTTGCTAAACTTTTAGCCAAAAGAGAGCATTTTTCGTATGTTGATGCATAATCTTTAGTAAGATGTGGGAAAACTTTATCAAAATGTTCAGCTAATTCTGCGAATTCTGAAGTTGAAATTTCTTGTTTTACACTAATTTTAGCTCTAGCTTTTACAAACCAGTCTGTCATTGCACTCCAATCATCTACAAATTTATAATTTGCGTAATAATAATCAGGTACGCCATTATTTGATAAATTTTTTGAAGATACTGATTGAGAAAAAGTATAGGATACAATACCTCAAAAAATCATAATTCATCATAGTATTGATAGCTTTAAGAAATTTTTCATGGATGTAGTAAAGATATAATAAATATAATCACTCTTAATTATACTCAAAATTACAAAAAAAGTCAAAAAAACTGCGGTGATTTTATAGTTTTCTTTTTATTTTTCCTTGCCTTTTATAAATATTCTTAAATTTTATTTTTATAAAAATTCCTTGCATAAAATGCCGTAAATCCTATATTTATGTCAGATTTATAAAAATATTGTAGATATGTGAAAAATTGAAAAGAAATTTTATGTAGTACGAAAATGAAAAAAAATCTGAATTTTTGATTCACGGAATGAATGCAAAGAAAGCGTGAATGGATTTTCAGGTGCTAAATATAAAAGTTTTGAAAGTAGAGAAAATGCTAAAATTGCATTAAATGAATGATGGGAAAAATATTATGAAATTAAAAAAACTACTAAGAAGGTTGATACTAAAAATGAAGATATTCCATTTTTTGCTGAAAGTATAGCTGTAGATGCTGCGTGCTCTGGAAATCCGGGAGAAATGGAATATAGGTGAATCGATTTGCAAACGTGAAATGAAATTTTTCATGAAAAATTTAAAATCTGAACGAATAATATTTGAGAATTTTTAGCTATTGTGCATTGATTAAATTATCTATGAGATGATGATAGAGTGATTTATAGCGATTCTAGGATTGCCATATCGCGAGTGAATCAATGAAAATGTAAAACTCAGATAAATGCTAATGAAAGTATAGATTTTTGAAGAACTTTTGATGCAATTGAAAGAGCCGAAAAATGGTTGAAAGAAAATGGAATAACGCATAAAATTTTAAAACGAAATACTGAAGATTGGTGAGAGATCCCTGCTGATTTTGGTAGAAAATAGATTTATATTAAGAATAACGGATGCCTAAACTAACCTATCGCACGATTGAAAATAAATTTTGATACGAAATACCTAAAATTAAGGGATCCAGATTTTTGACATATCTTTTTCCATGTGAAGATAAGGAGAAAACTGAAACACTATTGGAGCGAATAAGAAAAGAGCATTTTTCAGCTACTCACCACTGCTCTGCCTGGAGACTATGAATCCAAGTTCATGAAGATTTATTTGGAAACGTTTTAATTGATCCTAAACTTTCGAAATGTAATGATGATTGAGAACCTACAAATACGGCTGGAAAACCAATTTTAAATGTATTAGAATGAGAAAAATTACTGAACGTAATGGCTATTGTGGTGAGATATTTTGGTTGAACTTTACTATGAGTTGGTGGTTTAATTCAAGCTTATACACAGGCCACAAAGGATGCGGTTTCAAATTGTAAAATCATTGAAAAAGAAATTTTGAAAGAATTTGAACTTGTCCATGATTATAGTCAGACTTCTCTTGTTGCCCATTTGATGGAGAAGTATAATATAAAGCTAATTAACGAAGTTTGTGATGAAAAGTCAAAAAAAATTCTCACAATAAATCAAGGTTTATTTACCGATTTTGAGAAAGAATTATTTGAGTCTAGTAATGGTAGTTTAAAAATCTGTTAAATAATTCTTTTTATAAAAAATAGTGCTAATGTTAGCACTATTTTCATTATAAGTAATAATTCTATCTATTACATAAATTTGCATCATTTAACATTCTCCAAATTTCGAATAATTTAATCATTTTTTCATAATTGTTCATTTTTTCATAATTCTTATTTATAGCTTCAAATAATGTCTGAAGTTCTCATAAAGATGATACATTTGTATATTCACGTTCTCATCCATATGAAGATATAGTTTCATTCACACGTTTTAATGCAACATCTGGAGATATTGATTGATCTGATGTACTTCAGAAACATAGTTTTCAAAGCATCAAGCTAGATTCTTCCAATTCTGAATCTGTAATATTCCTTCCATATGCATTGAATGTAATTTCTCACTCATATTCTTCTTCTTTATTATTTAAGAAGCTAGAATCTGAGATCTTTTCAAATCCAAAATTTGTAATAGCAATTGCAGATGGCAATGTTTTTAGGAAATCATGTAATCATTCTGTTCTCGCATTATTTCCTCATTGATAATTTTCCATTCCTATCTGATAAGCTAGATACGGTAAATTTCTATATTTTTCTCTAAAGTTATAGAAACATTTTTGTTCTGCTTCTGAACTAGAACATAATGCACTATCCTTTATAGTTTTAAGTATAACTTCATCATCAATTAATGGAGAATCTTCTCATATTACTCAATCATCATTAATCCAATGGTATAAATTATATCAAATAACTCTGTCTCTATATATAGATAATTCTTCATCTGTTAGTTCTGAATAATTTGTTGGTAAATCCCAACTTGAACTAGAAGAGAATTCTTCTCGATACTCTTCCATAAGATCATTAATAACTTCAGCTTTTAAATCTCTAATAGATCTTAAAAGATAGAAGAAAAATTCGTTTAACAATGCTATATTATTTTGATTAGATGTAGTTGATAATTTGTTTATAAGCAATAAGAATGAACGCTTATTCGGAGAAGAAAAAGTAATTGTAATCGGAGTATAAAAATACGCTGGATTATCTTCTAATACAACTTTATCTCATATTGTGACATTGCTGATAGTGTTATAATCTGCGTCATTTCATACATATTTTGCAAAATCACTCCAGTATTGAATTAGATATAAGTCTTGAAATTTATCACTTTCTAAATATTTTTGTCATAAAATTCACATGTTAAAATTCTTTGTATAAGGATCCTTCCATACATTTAGTGATGGTAGGTAAATATTTTGTAATAATACTTCATAATAACTTTTCTGTTGTTGTTTAAAAATTTCATTATTAATAATTTCTTCCTCTACTTTTTTATTTATTTCTATCATTCAATTTACATTAATATTAGTCATACTATTTCATTCGGAATATGGATATAATAGTTCTGAATTATATGAAATTCCGTATGTAGAGATATCCTTCAAAGAATCTGATTTACTATTAATCTCTGCATATTCATCTAATACGATTTTTCAATAATATATAGCTCAACATAACACACCAATTGCTATTATCATCGATACTATTGAATCTTTACGCGTAAGATGAAAAGCTTTCGTAAGACGTGGATTCTTTTGTTCTCATCAGTCATTCTTAGATTTTTGTAAGAATCACTTTATTTTGGACAAAAAATTTGTTTTTTCTTCTGTACTTGTTGAAGCTGTTGTTTGATTTTCGTTTGCCATCTTTATAAATGGATATGGATAAAATTTTATAAATCTTGTATTTTTTGTAAGATAATTAATTTTCAGTAACTAAATCTCCTGTACTTACTAATTCATCTTCAGGAGCTAAAATCTCTTCTCCTTCCATATTCTCTGATTCTAAATATTCTAATTCTTGATTATCATTTTCTATTTCTTCTGCACTTTGTTTGAATCATCTATCCGAAAGTAACTCTTTCATACTCTCTAAGTCTATATAATCGAAGATTTCTCTTTCTGTATCTTTTTGAATAGGAACTTCAAAATCCATTGTTGAATAGTTGTAATTTCTGGAGATATTTCATTGATCTATTGTTTTTACCTCTACATTTATTTCTTTTGTATTTATCTGTGCTCAAAGAATAAAACTAGATTGTTTTAATAAGTTAATGATATTGGTCAAAATGAAGATGTTTGGATTTCTCTTTCATTGTTGCATCATCGCTTTCTCATCCTCTTGGTTTGTAAACACTTCTATATTAAATTGAATACTTTTGTCTTGTGCATTGAATCAGTTAAATGTAATTGAGAATAGAGCCGTATCCTCTTTTTCTAGCAACTGACTGATTGCACTCATCGCATTTTTAAATAATTTTATGTTAATTGAATTATCTTTTGTTATACTGTAGTATAAATCTAATTCTCCAATCGTATCACAATTTGCATTAGTCTCAAATGGATTAAGATAACACAAGTATACATAAGATGATATATCTTTTTCTCACCTAGTTCATATTCGATTAAATAATTCACGAAGAGTTTCTACATTTGCTCAACTAGTTCTTATCATCTCAGAAATTGTATTGAGAGCTGTATTCATATATGAAAAGACTTTTGTTGCTGTTGAAAATTTGATAACCTCTAGAGCATTTAGAGATCTTTGTATTGTTCAAATCGCTTGATCTTCAGAGAGAAGCTTTTCTAATTCTTCTGGGAGAAATCATTGCTTTGCTATGTCTTGTTTTAAATCTTCAGCATAATTAGCTCTATCTTGGGCATTACGTACAAGATCTGATACATATTTTGAAAGCAAGTCCTTTTTCTCAATATAATCAATATCTGTCGCATTTATAATTTCATTTACCTTCAAAGTTTCTCACTCTTTTCAAAGTTCTGGAGCTGTGTAATTACTATTAATTCATAACATCTCTTTTACTTTTTTGTATTTCTCTTTGTAGGAAGCCACATAATTTTGATATTCTGAATCTGGTGTTGTCTTCGATGCCTCTTTTATGTATGTACTAAATGAATAAAAAATAGCTATCGCTAAAATTGATAGGAGTGTTACTATAGCTGAGAAGAAAAATCGTCTTAAATATCATCAAAAATCATCACCATCCTTTATCACATTTTTTCTCGCCATAGCATTATCTCATGATTCCAAGAATACACTTTCATCAATCGAGCTTGATACCTGATCTGAAGTTTCAAAATCCGAAACATCAGAAATATTCATTGTACCAGCAGGTTCATCTGTAGATTCTGCTCCCAAGGCTTCGTCTATATCGTTTAAAGTTTCATCATCCAAAGAAAGTGATGACAGTTCCGATACGTCAACGTTTCCCTCTAAATTTGGATCTTTTTCTGGCATTTTGTTTTTGTATGAATAAAAGTTTTTCACAAACAAGTATATTCAGAAATATAAAAAAAGTCAAAAAAAATCGGACTTTTTTTTATTGTAAAATTTGACTAATTATAGATTTTATAGAAAATTAGCATACTACCTTGAATATCACGATAAAATTTTTATAAAGTGTATGAATATAATTTATTGTATTTTTACAACATGAAAGCGAAAATTTACGATGCAATAATTCTATGAGCATGACCTGCATGACTTTTTTGTGCAAACAAAATAGATGAATGAAAAAATATTTTAATCATAGAAAGATCTGACTCTCCTGCTCAAAAATTACTACTTTCTGCAAAATGAAGATGAAATATAACTAATGTGAATATAAATCCAAAAAAAGATTATGCTACAGATAATTCAGATTTTGTAGAATCTGCTTTTGATAAGTTTTGAGTAAAAGATTTTTTAAAAATTTTGAATAATGAATGGATTGAAGTCAAAGAAGAAAATAATGGAAGAATTTTATTAAAATCAGGTAAAGTTAAAGAATTTCATGAAAAATTATTACAACTCGTTGAGAATGAATGAGTCGAAATAAAATATAATACTGAGTTTTTGGATGTAAAGAAAACGGATGACTGAAATTTTGAGATAAATACTTCAAATTGAGATTATTATACAAAAAGTTTTATAGTTGCAACTTGATGACCGAGTTTTCCTAAATTATGAGCGACTGCTATTGCCTTAGATATTGCAAACAAATTCGGATTAAAAACAATGCCATTTTATCCTGCTCTAGTTGGATTTGAAACTAGTCAGGATTTTTCTTCTCTTTCAGGTTCTTCTGTGATTTGAAGATTTAACTTGTTAAAATGAGATAAAGTAATTTATGGAGAATCATGACCAATTCTATTAACTCATCGATGAATTTCAGGTCCTGCAGTTTTCAATTCATCACTTTTTATGAGAGAAAATTTGAAAGAAAGTAAATCAAAATATAAAGTCAGATTATTTGTTTCTGATAAAGAAATTACCAAAAGGCTCCTCTCTTTCTTATGATTTCGTGTTAACAAATTGAAAGAATATACAATATCTTCTGATGTGGTAAATGTTCGCTGATTGGACGAAGCTAAAGTTTGCTGATGATGAATAGAAACTGAAAACTTAAATGATAATTTTGAATGCAAAGATATTCCATGACTTTATTTTATCGGAGAATGCGTAGATGTAACATGAAAAACCTGATGATTTAATTTACAGCGATGTCGAACAAGTGGAGCTGTTTGTGCTGAATGAATAAATAAAAAATAATACAG
>Ga0247611_10002532_pt1 | contig 29264 bp, 25 predicted proteins | sample 177DNAGHGhighgp2_FD_192422 | JGI IMG/M metagenome (GOLD analysis project Ga0247611, IMG submission 192422) | Sheep rumen microbial communities from Palmerston North, Manawatu-Wanganui, New Zealand - 1770 DNA GHGhigh gp2 | ecosystem: Host-associated > Mammals > Digestive system > Stomach > Rumen... | reverse complement strand
TGATACGCTCTTTTATTCGTCCCTGCTCATCGTAAGTCAGATCATTGTGGCGCATGGTTTGCGTAAGAACGATTTCATCGCCTTCCCAGCCGTAAGTCTCTACGTACAGCAGAATACCTTCCTTCGAATACGAACTGTAATCTTTGGTATTTTTGGTGTCCTTATAGAGCTTCCATGTTCCCGCAGCCGTATCTTTGTCCATCTCTATTTTCCGCGCCAAGTCGGCGGTTGTATCATTGGGGAAATAGCTGTATTTCGTCCAATGCAGCGTATCCGTCAAAGTGCGGTTGATATCAATCGCATATTCCACCTTTTCCACCGGACGGTTGTACTCGTCGCGCTTGTAAAGGTCGATATAGCCGCGATTCTCTCCATACGGGCTGTAGTAATACCCCACGCGCTCACCTTTCGCATTATAATAAGTACGGTTATTGACGTAATAACCTTGATCGAAATATTCTACCAACCTGCCGTCGGTGGCGCTTATCGGCTCGCGCTCGTAGACCTGCAGCGCTTCATTATACGTGAAGGAATAGACCATTCCGGTATTCCAGTCCCCTACACTGTTCAGTCCCTCATATTGGGTGGAAGTCAGCGGCTCGCCGTTTTCGCCTAAGCTCACTTCCGTATAGCGGCATGAACTATAGTCTGTGATCCACCGGTGCAGTTCGGCGTTCCATGTCTCGCGTATCGAATTGGTATTGCCGAAACCGTAGCGGTATGTTTTGGTCGTGGTACGCTGGAGGGGCCCATTGACCCATTGCACAATGGAAGTAGTAAACGTATATTCCGGCGTTGTTTCCGAAGTTGTGATCCACTCGTCTATTGCGGGACGCTTCTCCTGCGTCTTGGAATAAACCACTTCACCCTCGTTGCCATACACCGTCCGCTTGACCGTCCATGTGCCGTCTTGCAGCGTCGTGTCCAGACGCAGCGTGCAACGGTTTTCCGCGTCGTAACTGTAAACGGAGTTGGAATAAGCCGTCAGTACACTGTCCGTACTGTATTTCCACGAACGCACGTGCTGCGGATATTCCTTGTTGCCGGTTGCGGTTTTCTCCACTAAATATTCCTCTTCGCGCTCATCGCCCGTCACGGTCTTCTGCGTAAACACATCGTCCAGATACATCTCTGTGGTCTTGGTTATTATTCCCGAACGAAGAGACCAACTCGACTTGCCGGTAATCCGTCCGCTGCGGTAATAGGTCTCGCTCCCGTTTGAGCTGTCTCCTTTGTATGTGCGAATCACTCCGCCATTCTCATTGTACTCCGTACCGCTATCTACTCTTCCATTATCGTCCCATACTTTTTCCTGTATCCACAACCGGTGGTTGCGGTATTTGTTGCGACCGTATGTACTCCATTGGTTTTTCAATTTCTGCTCGTTCGTATTGAAATAATAACTGATGGATTCCAACGTGCTATCCGTCTCCGCATGGTAATAGCGCGAAGATGGTAGCCAGTTTCCCGCAGAGTCCAAACGATAAACCGAGTAATCATAGTTACGGATCTGGCGGATCAGATGACCTTCCTCGTCAAAAATATTACGGTACGTGTCATACGCATAGTTATAACGCTGGTTCAATTCAAACACAGCCTTGTCCACTTTCTGCAAATCGGAGATGTTGAGGGCGGAATCGATCAGATTCTCCCCTTCAAAGAGCATCCGGCTCGGATACCCATACCCATACATGGTATGCTTGCCATCTTCGCCAAAATCACGATACACGTATTTAGCGCAATATGGATTGATGCGGTAGTAATACTCTGTCGCATTGACATAATAGATGGTAGAATTGGTTTCTACCAGACTATCCGGCGCGTAGAAATAATTCACGTGCTTATACTCTGTTCCTCCGCCTTCGTCACCCGTCTGGAGCGTGTTAATACGGATACTATCCAAACGCCATGCGTAACGATCGGATAAATTGTCTTGTGCGTACATGCACGCTCCTTTTAATAACATAATTGCTACAAAAAGCAGACAAAAACAATTTTTCTTTTCCATAATTTGCATATGTTAAAAAGTTTTACTAATTTTGCGCTCCAAAATAAATTTTGAAATCCGGTGCAAAGGTACTGCTTTTTTCTGACATGTGCAAATTTAGCAGTTGTACGAGTGGAGTTTTGCGCATTTTGTAAATTATTGTAAATAAGCAAATTATAATTTTATATGAAAAATAAAGTTGTACGCGTATATTTTTTATTCCTTTGGGGCTTGACTTTGTGTGCGCAAAGTTGTCATTCCGGGTCTCAAAACTCCCAAAATCGGCTCCAAGAAGCAGAGGAATTATACCAACAAGGTATCTCCTCTAACAGCAATAGTCAGTACGAAAGTTCTACCGCCTATTTAAAGCAAGCGGAGGAGATTCTGGTGGATCTTCCGCAGTCAGAGCAAAGAGATCAGTTGTTAGGCCTGACTTGGTTTCGTTTAGGCAACACCTCGGAAAGCGAGATGCTGTACGACATCGCGCAAAATTATTACCGCAAAGCGATCCCGATGTTAGATCCCGATAGTAATGCAGTTTATTTAGCCTGTGCCTACCGTGACATCGCACGTACGATGGCTATAGCGGGCAGCAAACAAGACAGTGCGCTTTGGTATTTTGCCCAAGCAGAGCGATATGCACGCGCAGCCAACAGCCCGTTGCTCTTACTCGATATAGATGCCTATCGCTACCAACTCTGCTATCCGGACAGCGTAGACCACCGCCTGGCGGTCTGCAAGCAGCTGGCAGAAGAGTACCACATTCCTACGCGTTATTCGGAGATCGTCGAACTGCTCTTGGCGCAACACGCTACGGACTCTGCCGCCTATTATCTGGAACACTTACAACCTACCGACTCTGCCTACGCCTATTGGTTCGAACAAAGTTATGCGTATCTGAACAGCAAAATACTCCGTCAACGCGGACAATCCGACACGGCCTATAGTGTGTTGTTGGATTTGTATGATCGCAAGATAGACGAGCTGCAACGCGACGCGGGCGCACGCACGTACGCGCTTTCCTTACATTATGATGTAGCACGCGAGCAACAACGCGCCGAAGAGGCACAACGTGAACGACAATGGCAACGCAAGATCTCGTTTGTGCTGGTACTATTGTTAGCGGTCGTTCTGGTGCTTTTTATCGTCCTTTGGAGGTATTGGCAGCAACGACGTCGTGAACAAGCAAGACAGTTAGAAGCCTTGCGTGACAAGTACGTGCAGCAGTTACAATTGGCGTTGGAACGGCTTCAGCAGAAAGTAAACCTCACCCGCGAGATAGAAATGCAGCGAATGCGCGGCAACGAAGTAGAGTTCCCGAAATGGCTGCAGACCTACCGCGATGAGCAACTGACGATGAGCAAAGAGAGTCTGGACGAACTGATTGCTTCGATTGATAAAGCCTTAGATGGCGCTATCAGCCGCTTGCGCGCGGAGTATCCCGAACTGACCGAATCGGATATGCAGTTCGCTATTCTATCCATCATCGGTGCCTCCGACAACGATATGTCTATCGTGCTGAACGTCCAAAAACAAACGATTTACCATAGAAGGCAGATCGTCCGTAAACATATTAACTCAGAGATAGAGGATATTGATGCGTGGCTGCGCACTTACGTGCTGCGTTAAGAGCGTTAGCGGAGGGAGGAGAGTTTGCGGATTTGGTCGATTTGACGTTTATCGTCAGCCTCGCGGAGGGCTTGGCGTTTGTCGTAGGTGTGCTTACCTTGGCAGAGGGCGATCTCCATTTTCGCCAGTCCTTTCTCATTGATAAAGAGGCACAGGGGGATAATGGTCTTACCGGTGTCCTTGGTAGCTTTCTCGAGTTTGCGTATCTCGCGTCGCTGGAGTAGCAGCTTGCGGTCACGTTTGGCCTCATGGTTGGCATAGGAGCCGAAGCGGTACTCGGCGATGTGCATCTGCTTGACGTATATCTCGCCGTGCTCTACGGCACAATAGGCGTCCACGAGGGATGCTTTGCCCTCGCGGATGGACTTGATCTCGGTGCCGAAGAGTTGCATCCCCGCCGTATAGCGGTCAAGGATGATGTACTCAAACTTCGCCTTCTTGTTCAGGATCTGTATGTTGCTCTTTAACTTCAACTTTCTTGTATTTTTTCTGTCTTTGTTCCCATCTGTCTCGTGCATACTGCTGCATGTCGATGACGGTATCGTTCTCGTCGATGATCTCGAGTCCGAAGATGGTCTCGATGATATCTTCGAGGGTGAGGATGCCGACGAACATGCCGTACTCGTCGATGATCTGTGCTATCTGGCTCTTCTGCTTGAGCATGGAGTCGAAGATGACGCCGAGTGTGAGGTCCTGATCGAAAGCGGGCAGGGCTCTTTTGATGCCTCCGAGGGTCTTGCGGAAATGGTCCTCGGTGAGTTCCTCGAGGGCGTCGTTACGGAGGACGTAGCCGGTGATATACTCGGGTGCCTCGGGTTTATAGAGGGGTATACGGGAAAAATGGTCGTACTCATCGTTATCGTAATAAGCGCGGAGGGTCATGTTCTCGGGGGCTATCTTCGCCACGACGCGCGGAGTCATGACATCGTAGGCATGGATCGAGTCGAGTCGCATGAGGTTGGTGAAGATCTTATTCTCATCCTCATCGACGACGCCCTCTTCCTCGCCCACGTTGACCATAGCGAGCACCTCCTCGCGGGAGACAGTAGGATCATCCTCGTTATCGGGGAAAGCCTTGGTGATGAGTTCGACGAGGAGGACGAAGGGATATAATATAAAGATGAGCGCGCGTATCGTGCGCGCGGTAAAGCCCATGAGCTGGCGCCAATAGGTGGTACCGATGACCTTAGGAATGATCTCGGAGAAGATGAGGATGAGGAGGGTGGTGATGACAGACATGAGTCCGAACCACTTGGATCCGAAGACGGCTGTGACCTGCATACCGACACCTGCTGCACCGATGGTGTTGGCAATGGTGTTGAGGGAGAGGATGGCAGCGAGGGGACGACTGGTGTCGTCCTTATAGGCTTTCATGAGCTTCGCGGGCGCGTATCCTTCTTCTTCGCGTAAGTTGATATAGCTGTAGGTGGTAGTCATGAGCACCGATTCCAATACCGAGCAGAGGAAACTGATGCCCATCGCACCGAATAAAAACAAAAGCAGTAGTTCCATAGATTATTTATTATACCATAAATAAGCGCCGATTTTGATCTCCCAGGAGTCGAGTCGTCCGCGGGTGTTGCGGTCCATGAGCGTGCCGTCTGCGGCGGTGAACTGGCGGTTTTTGTAGGGATTGATGAGACCGAAGTCATATCCACCTCGAATGAAATAGCGTTGGTACTGAAAACCGGCACCGATGCCCCAGGTGACATTGAGTCGCTGCAGATCCTCGTTGGGTTCGTTATCGTCAAAGAGGTCGTTGTCGCCCTCCGGATAAGCGGTGATGTTATCGAAATAATCCTGCTGGGCTTTCTTCTTATAGGAGAGTCCGCATTGGATCTTGGGCCCGGTATAGAGCATGAGATAGGTCTCTTGTGCTACCTCGAACTTATACTGCCAATCGACGAAGACCTCGAGGGCGTGGTAGTAGAGTTGACTGCGGTACATGGGGTACTGTCCGATCGTTTGGGAAGAGGTCTTCCACTCGGTACGGGCGGCACCGAAGACATAATTGATACCGATGGTCGAACCGAAGCCCTTGATGATGCTGGCGTCGTAGGAGGCACCGATCTTGAAGCCGTGAAGTTGGGTACGGTTGACGAGGGAGTCTTTCGCCAGGCTCTCGTTGGCATCATTGAGCCGATAGGTCGGCTGGGCATAGCCGATATGGAGGCCGAATCCCTGTGCGGGCATGTCCGCCGCATAGATCGCCGTAGCCAGCAGCCCGATGGTCATTAAAAAAGCTATTCTTTTCATGTTACTTAACTATACTTTGGGTAGGTTTGAAATAGGCCTCCATCTCTGCGCCGGTCCAGGTGAAGCGATAGATGACATCGAATCCGATGTGGCCGTCAAAAGAGACGATGGCGGTGTAATACGTATGACCGAGTTCGAACAGTTCTTTGGTATTATAGCCGTCGTTGTAAACGACCTGTACGCCGTAACGTATCTCGTCCTTGGCGTTGACATCGGCGATGGCCTGGAAATAATCGGTGAAATACTGTTCGGGAGATATACCGTCCCAGTCGTTGACGAGCGTGAGGCTGTCCACGGTAGCTGCCAGATAGGGGAAGTGGTTATTGATCTTACCGTCCGGGTTGAGGGGGTAGATATAATCCCAGTAGCCTCTGATGCGGTACTCGAAATGCACATCGACGACGCTGGTCTTCTTGGTGCGGACCTTCTGCATGAAGAGTTTGCCGGCAGGCTGTATCTTCTCCGGATCGACGACGAAAGCGTATATCCAGTAGTCGGTATCGGGAATGAGGTTGGTGAAGAAATGGTCGATGTTACCGTACTGGAGGCAATGGCTGGAGTAAGGCGCGATATTAAACTCCCCGGCCGTGAGTTGGTCGTGGCGCCAGTTGATGTACTCGGTGTTGGCAGAATCGAGGGCGAGCATCATGAAGGGTTTCTGGTGCTCCATGGGGTTGACACCGGGCTGCGCGGGTTCGCAGGCAATGAGGTAATAAGCCTCTTTGTCGGTGGTAAAAGAGCACTCGATATAGGCGGCAGAGATAGTGGAAGGCGAGATAGTGATCGCCACGTCCTTGGTCTCGTACTGGGCATCGGGGTTGCAGGATATAGCGCAAAGCGCTATGACCGTTAGCACTGTAAGACCGGCGATAAATCGCCTGTAAGACCGCTGTGCTGTTAGACCGCGCAGAGCGCTGTTAGACTTACTCATACTGCCTCCTTTCTTCCTCTTCCTGCTCGAGGAGCGACTGGACAGAGTAGATGAAACGGAGGCAGGTCTTGACGTGTCCGCCATAGTGTCCGAAGTTATAGGTAATATTGGCGTTGCTCCATTTGGATTTGGCATGTGCCGCGTTGGCGAAAGGCACGGTCTCGTCGTCCATCGAGTGTGCGATATAGACCGGTGCTTCGGGGATCCAGTTATAGGACGTGATGGAGTTCTGCACCATTGCTTTCTGGAGCTCCGACACTTTCCATGAGGTCTGGTCCATCGCCTCGTCGGTGAGCATCTCGTGGGTGACCTTGGTGCCGATGAGTCCGTTGATCTGTCCGGAGGTATAACGTTTGGAGTTGACCCATTCATCGAGGTGGTCGTAGAGCCAGGGCTGCATGAGGTCGGTCATCTTGATATCGAGGTTATTACCGAGGATCATGCCCTGTACGACGAGGGGCACGGCGACGGGATAAGAGGCGGTGTCGGTGTTGACGAAGCGCTCGTAGGTCGCCTTGACGTCGTACGGTCCGCCCCCGGCAAAGACGCGGTGGATCTTGACCTGCTGGGGGTCTTCATCGGCCCAGTACTCGGTCTCTATGAGGTGCTCGACTGCCATCGTATTGGCGCCGCCCTGGCTATAGCCCATGAGCATGATCTCCGGCTGCTCGGGTTCCATGCCGACGGCTTTGAGCCAGGGTTTGACGGCGTGGTACATATCGAGCACGTTACGTGCCGTGAGGTCCATGACGAGGTACGGGTGCACCTGTTTGGCGGTGACACCGTAGCCCATGTAATCGGGTATGATCAGACCGTAGCCCATGCGCACGAGTATGCCCTCGAGCGAGAAGCAGTTAGAGGGTGCTTCGGCGTTGGAGCAGATCGTATAATGGCTGACGAGGATAAGTCTCTTGGGGCGTTGGCCGGCAGGTAGCATGACCTTACCGGACAGGGTGACGGTATCCCAGTTCACATCGATACTGGGGTAGGTTCCGACAATCTCCGTGACACGGTTCTGATTGCCGAACTTAAGGAGTTGCTGCAGGATCGCAGCGCCGGTGACACTACTGGCTTTGCGCTCTTGCGGACCCTCTTCCGAGTCGTCCGTATAGTCGTTCACCGGCGTGCCGTCGGGCAGATAACAGTTAGCAGGTAGGCCGTTCTCGAGACCTGTCTCGTGTTGGGCGATAACCTTGAAAGCCAAGCCTTTGGCGGCTTCTGCGTTCGCGAAATCCACAAACTCATCATCGCGTATATGACAGGCCGTGAGCAGGACTGCCATAACAAAGAATATGTATTTAGAAGCGCGCACCTATTCCTACATTTAACATTCGTGAACAAGCCATATAAATGGCATTGGTATTTTTAAGGGCGGTCAGTCCTCCGAGGTCGAAGGTAAAGAACCACCGGTCGTAATTGGCACTGATGCCGATGACGGTAATCTGGACCGCTGCGCCGACGTCAGTATGCTTGCCTTTGAGGTTCGTTTCCGTCCCTCCGTTAATGTCAAGCCCTACCCCTAAGCCGGAGTAGAGATTGACATTCGGATGGTGGAAATACGTGAATCGAACGGTAGGCATGAAGACGAGGTTGTAGAAATGCCGGTCTTTGACGCGGTTGATCTCTACGCCTGCTCCGTTGCGTGTCACATCGTCCCAGCTGACCCCGCTACCGTCGATCATGCCGCCGAAACTGAGCCAGTGGTAGAAGCGCCATTGGTACTCGATCCATAGGTGCTGGTAGTACCGGTGGTTCTCCTTATAGCCGTACAGCTGATCGGTAGGCATGTAGGTGATGGTATAAGAGGGATTGCGCCACATCAGGGTCTCAAAGAGCTGATCGCCCCATCCGACCCGCAGCTCGCTGCGGCGGTTAAGGAAGTCCTCTTTGGACTCGGCATGGCTCATGGCTGACATCGCTGCCAGCAGGCTCAGACACAGGATATAACGGACCGTTCGTTTCATGTTTTAGCGCTTATAATTCTCCCATTTGGTATTGCGCATATCGCCGGACTTGAGGAACTCCTCGTGCATTGCGAAGGCGCAAGAGAGCTCGTGCTGGGTCTGACCGTGACGTGCGATCTTGAGGTAGTCACGCAGCATCTGGCGGTACTCCGGAGCCACGCAGTTATTGATGATCTCTTCGGCACGCTGACGCGGACTCTTACCACGCAGATCGGCTACACCCTGCTCGGTGACGAGCACCTTGACAGAGTGCTCGGAGTGATCGAGGTGGGTCACCATCGGCACGATAGACGAGATAGCGCCGTTCTTGGCCGTAGAGGCGGTGGTGAAGATAGAGAGGTAGGAGTTACGGGCGAAATCGCCGGAACCGCCGATACCGTTCATCATCTTGACGCCGCAGACGTGGGTCGAGTTGACGTTACCGTAGATATCCGCTTCCAACGCTGTGTTGATGGCGATGATACCCAGACGGCGTGCTATCTCGGGGCTGTTCGATGTCTCCTGCGGACGGAGCAAGAGCTTGTCGCGGTAGAAATCGAGGTCCGCGAGCACTTCGGCCATCTTGGACTCGACGAGCCGCAGCGAGCAGCCAGAAGCGAACTTACAATGTCCGGCTTTGATGAGGTCCACGACGGAGTCTTGGATAACCTCCGAGTACATCTCAAACGGCGGGATATTGGGGTTCTTGCCCAGTTCACCGAGCACGGCGTTGGCTACGTTACCTACTCCACTCTGGATCGGCAGGAAAGAGCTCGGGATACGTCCCGCTTTCATCTCCGCCTCGAGGAAAGCTGCTACGTTCGCACCGATCTTGGCGGTCGTCTCATCCACGGGCGTGAAAGCCGGGATCTCGTTCGGACGGTTGGTCTTGACGACAGCCGCTATCTTCGCGGGATCGACCTTGATATGATCGGAGCCGCAGCGGTCGGAGGGCTTGTAGATAGGAATCTCGCGGCGCTGAGGCGGGTCAAGGGGCTCGTAGAGATCGTGCATGCCGCGCATGGAAGCGGGGAACATCTCATTGAGCTCGACGATGATCTTATCCGCCATGCGGCAGATGGTCGGCATGATACCGATACCGGCTGCCGGCACGATGGTACCGTCTTCGCCTACATAGGAAGCCTCGATGATCGCCCATTTGGGCTTGGGAAGGAAGCCGTAACGGATGTCCTGCGCCATGTGGCTGAGGTGCATGTCGAAATAGTGGGTACCCTCGGCATTGATCTCCTCGCGCATGGATTTATTGGACTGATACGGGGTACGGAACTCGACGGCGTGCGCACGTGCCAAAGCACCGTCACAGCTGTCGCCCATCGACGCACCGGTCTCGAGTCCTATGCGGAAGGGGATACCCTGCTCGTGCAGTTTCTCGGCACGTTGTGCGAGCGCAAAAGGAACCGCCTTGGGCACTCCGGTGGCGGTAAAACCACCCATGCCCAAGACGTCACCATGTTGTATCAATTCGGCAGCCTGTTCGGCGGTCATATATTTTAACATAAGATTTACAATTTTATCATTTACAATTTTATCATTTATTTGGTTATTTTGCCATTTATCAATTTAAAAAATCGCGCTTGGTTTTAAACGTATCTATAGATTTAGTGGTAATCTTGCAGAGTTCCAAACACTCGTCGAACAAAGGCTCTACACGTGATTTAGGAAGCATACCACTATCCATTATGAGACTTAGCCAATAAGATGTTTCATCAATTTCTTCTTCAACAATCTTTAGCTTATTCACAAAATCTTTATCTGACTTTGCTATGCAAGCAGCTCGATAATTCGCAGCAGGAGAAGTACCGGAACGAATAATCTGTTTAGCAATTGCTATGCCGGAAATGGTTTTGGGCATGGCATCAGCCAACTTAATGATTCGCAATGAAAACTGCCTGAAACGTTCCTTTAACTCATCCTTGGTCATAAAATATCAAAATGGCTCAATAAATGCCTAAATGGTAAATGTAAAAATGTGAAAATGATTAGGCTTTACCGTCGCTACCGAGCACGTCGATGATCTTGTGCTTGTAGAGTTCCTCCATGAAGTCGCGTGCTAAGCCGCAGTACTTACGCGGATCGAACTCACCCGGTTTCTCGGTGAGGACTTTACGTACAGCAGCGGTGAAGGCGAGACGGCTGTCGGAGTCGATATTGATCTTGCAGACAGCGCTCTTGGCAGCTTTGCGGAGTTGCTCCTCGGGAATACCGATTGCATCAGGCAGCTTGCCGCCGAGCGAGTTGATCATGTCCACATACTCCTGCGGAACGGAAGACGAACCGTGCAGCACGATGGGGAAGCCCGGGAGTTGCTCCATCACAGCGTCGAGAACGTCGAATGCCAAGGGGGGCGGAACGAGTTTACCGGTCTTCGGGTCACGGGTGCACTGCTCCGGGGTGAACTTATACGCACCGTGGCTAGTACCGATGGAGATAGCGAGGCTGTCGCAGCCCGAGCGGGTAGCAAAATCAACGACCTCTTCCGGCTTCGTATAGTGGCTGACAGCAGACGAAACCTCGTCCTCTACACCTGCCAATACACCGAGCTCAGCCTCTACGGTAACGTCGAACTGGTGAGCATACTCAACCACTTTCTTCGTCAGGGCGATGTTCTCTTCGTACGGAAGGGACGAAGCATCGATCATCACGCTCGAGAAACCGAAGTCCACGCAAGATTTGCAGAGTTCGAAACTGTCTCCGTGGTCGAGGTGCAACACGATCTGCGGGTGCTCCCAACCGAGCTCTTTAGCGTACTCTACAGCGCCCTGAGCCATGTAACGAAGCAGGGTCTGGTTCGCATAGTTACGTGCACCTTTCGATACCTGGAGGATCACCGGAGACTTAGTCTCAGCAGCTGCTTTGATGATCGCCTGGAGTTGCTCCATGTTGTTGAAGTTAAATGCCGGGATAGCATAGCCTCCCTTGATTGCCTTTGCAAACATCTCACGGGTGTTGACAAGGCCTAATTCTTTGTAAGATACCATAATTTTAAAATTTTATATTTTTGATTTGTGATTGTTGATTTATTTTCTGAATTCTGCAGCATGGTGGCCGCGGATGAGGATGTGGTGGTTATGGATGGGGGCGGTGAGGAAGTACTGACTCACTTCCGGTGTCGCTTTGATCCAAACCTGAGTGCGGCAGAGGTTGGCCTCGAACTGGCAACGCTCGAGCTCCACATCGACTGCCAGCAGTCGTTGCATGTCGCCGCTCATCTTGACGAGCGTGTAATCGCCGGTTGGCAGGTCGCCGTGGATGGCCACACCGATACCCGACTCGAAATGGGTGGTGTACTCATGCTTCTCCGTCATCTTCAGCGGCAGCGTACAATGCGCAAAGAGCATCTCGCCGTTGGCTTGGATACGTGCAGGGTTGACCTGGAAACAGGGCTCGCCGGTGATCTTCTTGCAGAGCATCATCGTGAGCAGGGTCGGTATATCGCCTTCGCAGGAAGCCGGAATACCCTCGTCGTTCAGTTTGCTGAGCGCGATGCAGCCGGTGTTCTTGACGGTCGTCAGCAGGTCGAAGCAACGGAGGGTGACACCCTGGAGGTTGTTCTTGACCACCAGCTCTTTGAGGCGCTGATAGATTGCCTCCGCGCCCGGCATACCGGGGTGCACAATACCGATGGACTGCATCTCCTCGATGTCGATATCCACCAACTCGATGTTCATCCGCTTGAGCACCTCTTTGTAGTCCACGCCGGACGAGATAAGCCAGTCGGACGGTTTGCCTACCACGCCGAGCCGCAGCGGCTGGTCGTTGTGCAGGAGCGCGTCCGTAGGCGCAGCCGTCAGACTTGCCGTCTCGGCTACCTCAGGGATCTCGGTGTCGTCGGCCGACATCATGACCTTACCCACGCCCTTGTGCTGGCGGATATAACTGAGGATCTCCAGCGAAGCGGCGAGCGAGTTACTGTGTCCGCTGACCATGAGGTAAACGGGCTGGTGCAGATCGATCAAGCCGTCTTCTACCAGATGGACGAACTTAGACTCCGTGCCGCCGGTCAGTACAGCGACTACCTGATGGGATTTCAGAAAAGCCGGATCCAACTCGAAAGGCAGATCCAGTTTTTCTTTATGCATCTCAGAAGATAAAATATTCAATAGCATACTTATTCTCTCCAGAATTTAGCGGCGTGATGGCCCTTGATGAGGATATGGTGGTTCGACAGCGGCGAGGTCAGCAGGTACTGGCTGACGATCGGGGTCGATTGGATCCAAACCTGCGTGCGGCACATGTTCTGCTCGAACTGGCAGCGCGTCACTTTGACGTTCACCGCCAAGAGGCGATTCATATCATTGCTCAACTTTACGAGCGTGTAGTCGCCCGGAGCCAACTCACCGTGGATAGCGACACCGATACCGGACTCGAAATGGCTCGTGAACTCATGCTTCTCGGTCATCGACAGCGCGATCGTACACTTAGCGAGCAGGATCTGGCCGTCCGATTGGATACGTGCGGGGTTAGCCATCCATGCCGGCTCACCCGTCAGTTTCTTACAAGCCATCATCGTCAGCAGCACCGGTACATCGCCCTCGCAACCGGTAGGAATACCAAAGTCGTTGAGCTTGGACACTGCCAGACAGCCGGTGTTCTTACAAGTCGTAAACAGATCGAAGCAACGGATCGTGATACCGTCGAGTTTATATTTCTGCACGATCTCTTTGACGCGCTCGTAGATCGCCTCAGCACCCTTCATGCCCGGGTCCACTTCGCCCAGACTGGACAACTCCTCGAACGGGATGTCCACCATCTCGGTGTTCATTTTCTCCAGCACCTGCTTGTAATCTACCTGTGAAGCAATGAGCCAGTCAGATGATTTACCGAGCACGCCGAGACGCATTTTCTTATCGTTATGTAGCACTTTCTCCAGCGGCTGACGGGTCAGAGACTCGGTCTCGCTGGCATCGGGGAAGATGATATCGGTCGGGTGTTGCATGATCTTCGCGATACCCTTGCGCTGGCGAATGAAACTCAGGATCTCAAGCGCGGCAGGCAGCGAGTTACTGAACGCACTGACCATCAGATAAACCGGGCGTTTGAGGTCAATCTGTTTCTCGCGAACCAGATCAACAAACAATGCCTCGGTACCACCGGACAATACGGCTACTACTTGGTTCTCTTCAATAAACGTATCAGACACCTTGAACGGCATGTCCGATACCTCCGTGTGGAGCTGTGAACATAATTTGTGTAACATGGCTGTAATGTATTTATGGTTGATATTTATGCATACTTTCCATTTTGGCCGCAAAGATACAAAAAAAAAATAACATACACAAGGGTGTATGTCACTTTTCTGCGAATTTTAGCCCTTTTTTGTGCGAAAGGTGTAATATTTTTGCCCAAAATAACTGATTGCTACCGTGATGAGGGTGATCACCATCTTTGATGGCGTCGGGTACCATCCCCATATTTCCACGCATAGTTTGAGGCCGAAATAGTTGATCGCCAGATTGACGCCCACGATGAAGATATACCGGCTCAATTGGCGCCAGCTGTTAAGTTGCGAAGTGGTGAAGGTGACGTATTTCTGCAACCAGAAACCGGTCAGCAACGTGATCGGAAAGACGATGCACAACGTCGCGATATGCGGCGTGATGGCTTGCTCTAACGACCAACGACCAACGACCAGCGACAAATTGACCAAATCGTGCCCTATAACAAAGTTATAGATCAGGAAATAGAGTATCCAGTCGAGCACGAGATTACCCCCTCCGCAGGCGGCATATCGGAACAGTTGTTCCGGCATGATCTTGCGGAAGGGGATATAGAAGAAATCAATAATTTTCGTTATGATCTGCGCGAGCTTATTCATTATCTTACCCGTGCACCGGTAACATGGTACATCTTGCCGTCACGTTCGATAAGAAGCTGTCCGTCGCGGAGAATCTTCTGCGCTCCGTTAAGACGATCAGATGCTTCGATGCCCTCTACGCCGGATCCGCTATTCTCTGCCGGAATAACTTTGATAGCCCAGATGGTAACACCGGTCATCAACTCGTCCATCACCGCTTTCCGTACAGGTGCGCCTGAGCTCGTCGGGCGAACGAAGAAGTGGGCCAAGGTCTCGTCTATATTATCAAAGGTGAAGCCTCCAAACCACGTACGATCAAACTGGATATCTAAAAATACGATATCTGCACCCGGTTTTTTACACCATAAAGACCAACCTTCATCAATGGATAGGTCTATTTCAATCATACCTTGGCCTTCCGGCAGTTTGACAGTGATACCAGGAAGGCTGTTTTGGAACAACGGTTCACTCGGCGAGTAGTTAGCCAGCAGCGTGTCTATTTCTGCATCGGAGATAGTTACCGGTGTTTTGAGGGAAACGTATCCATCCTCTCCCTCTATGAGCTCGTCGTTCGCACCCAGATTGACGGCCATCAAACCGGCATTTGCCGACATGTCGTCGAAGGTGAGCTCCGTCGGTTCATAGTCAGGCAGTACATGCACCGGAGCACCTACGTAACCGATTTCCAACGCGCCGCGAAGGAGAATATACGTTTCGTTGATATTCCAGAAGAAGGCGTTGTTGAACATGTCTCTCTTCCAAACACTCATCACATTTTCCTCCGATAATGCATCGCGTACCCATACAGGCGGATAATAGGAAACAATATAGTCGATGCCTTCGCCGAAGTGGAGTTCTTCGTTCACGAATCCGACGTGGTCATACTCGCCTAAGATATTGCCTTCTGTAGCCGAGATACATGCATAGAAATGGCCTCGGTTGATAATGGAAAGCTTGTTGATACTAAACGTGTAATCCATCTCTGAATTCGTATTGAAGGCTACTTCCAGGCGAAGGGAAGCATTGTCAATAACGAGCGAATCCGCATAGAGGATATAATTCTGTTCGAACGAACCACCGCCGGTAAGGATCAGCTTCTGTGCGTCCAGACTGCCGTTTACGGCTTTGTTTTCACCAATGAGATTGATGGTAAGCGGAGAAATGTGATCCCACTTGATATCTACACCGTTGAGTTCCACATTCGTCATGGTGAGGGTGCTGGTAACCGGATCAAAGCTCATATTGCCACCCCAGAAAGAAGCTGCATCGTCTGGAGTTACTTTGTATTCACCAATCGAAAGCGGGTATTCATCTTTCACCCACACGCGTGCGCCGGGTTCCATACCTGCAATCGTATTCCAGTACTCGTCATTTCCCGCGAAGGAAACTTCCACCCATGCGGATACCATATTAGGAGCGATACTTGTGATCACACCGTTCTCGTCCACGGTGAATACGCTCTCATCACTTGAATGCCAGGTAATAGGCAGGTTCTCTGGGTTGTATAAAAACTGCGAAGCATCCAGCGTGTAACCGATATACACTTCAATGTCTTCCGTTGTAAACCACAAAGGAGGATCCTGTTTTTCTTGCGCGTTCACAAACTGCGGCATGCACATAGCAGCCAGCATTAGAATAAGGGAAAATTTTTTCATACAATTATAAATTTAAAAATCATTTGTTTCACCTTTGCCGCCGCAAAGGTACTACTTTTTTTTGATATACGCAAGAAAATGTACTATTTTATAGCAGAAAACAAGGAAATTCAAGAAATTTAGAGACAATTGCAAGAATGAGAAGAACGCCGTTGAGGGTTATAAGGCGTGAGGGCATAGGAAACCTTAATCCCCACATCGAAGAGGGTACAATCGCTCACCAGTTTGCGACCTTGGCGATTGCCTTCCATGACCGGCGTCAGGAGCCGCTGGAGCGGAAAACCCTCACGGGTATCGGTCAGCATGATCAGACTTGCGGCATCGCTCTGCGTCGGTTTGTATTTGGTAAAACAGTAGTCGAAATACGCGCCCACTATCAGATACGAACGCACGTTGCTCGCCCAACTGTTTAGCGGAAGCACATAACTCAACTCCATCGTCAACCACCACTGCACTTTCGGAAGGGCTGTCTTACCGGCTTGCGTCATGGCAAAATCCCGCGAAGCGGCCAGCGGATACGACTCTTCCACACGGTTGTCGTATTCCGGATAAGACACCGCGAGCGCGGCATTATTCACCGTTTGTTTCCAATTCGTTGTCATCGGGAAAACAGCCTTTGCACCTGCCAAGAACAGAACGTTTTTCTTTGAAAACGCCAACTGCAACGGTACGCCGAACGACCAGGTCGTATAGCGCTCGCTGAGGCTGCCGATCGTATAAGCGATATCCATCTGCTGATCCTCCACATCGATCGTCGAGTAATGATCCTCGTACGCTTTCCTCCCAAATCCGGCTTGGTGGCAGTCAAACGTAAGACCGGTACGAAAACCGATCACATGCGACGAGAGAAAATCATAATAGAGCTGCGCACCGCCGTTGAAACCGACCTGTTTTTTGACATATATCGGCTGCGACGACCAACCAGCCACACCGCCGTGGACACCCATCTCAAACAGGTGTTCCGCATGAACCATCAGCGGCAAAAACATCAGTATGTAGAGCAGTCTTCTCATGGTATCAGTCTCTTCTCCGTCCATTTCCGATCTCCCTGCTCATAGCGGTAGAGATACACTCCGTGTGCCACTTGGTTTTCCTGCACCGGTACACCATGACTATCGTAAATCCGCACGCGAATCGGCTCTTCTACCTGTGATTTTCCGATCTCCAAGATATTCGACCAGATCGTCTGACCATTATCCATCTCTACCCGCAGTTGGAATCGTCCGCAGAGCTCGTTCTGCTCGCTGTAGTCATCGCCGTTAGCACCGGGTATCGGGACTTCGTTCTTGTACCATTGATACGTACGCGCACCGTTTTGAGGAAAGAAACGAGACAAACTCACATTATCCAACAACAACTGCCAGTTGTATTTATTGACGATGATCTGCCACAATTTCTCGCAATGGAACGTATCCAGACGCAGCACATAGTTCGTACCAGTACACTCCGTCCATTTCGGGTGTGGCATTTCCCGTTCTTGCATCTCTGCTTGTTCAAACACAAAAGTCTGACCGCCTATCGTCCACGTAAAAGGCATCAAAGTGTCGCAAACCGTGGTGTCAGCGGTAATAGTCACCACATTGGGACAACACACCTGTGTACCTAAAATCAGTACACGGATCAAACTGTCACAGCCCCGTTCGTTCTTATACAGAATCTCATAGGTAGCAGGTTCTGTAAACAGCGTATCCCGCCAGCGATACGGCATCAGCGTGTCACAAACCACCGTATCCACCGTAATAGTTACCATCTTCGGACAGCAGATCTGGGTATTAAGAGTCAAGACACAGAGCAGACTGTCACAGCCCCGTTGATCCTTATACAGAATCTCATAGGTAGCAGGTTCTGTAAACAGCGTGTCTCGCCAGCGGTACGGCATCAAGGTGTCGCAAACGGTTGTATCCGCAGTCAGCGTTTGCAACTCCGGACATGGCGGTACCGGCGGCTCACATTCGTTCACTCTCAGCCGGAAGGGTTCGCTCACCGCACGGCAGTTAACGCTCTCGATATTTCCGTCTCCGGAGACGGCTACTTTGTACCATCCCGAATCGGCTTTTTGGATAGCATCGATACTCGGATTTTTACCGATGAAATCGGGTCTTTCTGTCCATGTGATGCTATCCGTCGAGTGCCACCATTTGTATTCTAATGGTTCGGCAAACGTACCGTCGTTCGAGAAATTAGCGGTGTTGGTCGTAGAGGTGTTTGTACATACTTCCGACTCTCCTGCTATCGTCACCGGCGGTGCGCAGAGGTGGATCTCGATGTCGTCCAACGCAAAGTCATTGCCGGATCCATTGTGCGCGACGTCATTGTAGATATACATCTGAATAGACTCGATACCATCGGGAACCACGAAGTTCATACCAATCAACTGCCATTCAGCCGATAACTGGTTATCTCGCGCGTATTTCCAAGTTTCCGGCGTACCGTACCGCCAGTCGGGCTGGATGTCGCCGGTGGATTTCTCGGCCAAGACGGCGCCGGTAGTCGGGTCCTTGAGCACAAATTTCATGCGCGGAAAGACATAACTGCTGCCGAAATAATCCAACTGTCCCGCATAATGTACATTCACCACATAGGCGCTGAAGGTTAGTTTGCTTCCTGCGCAAAGTCCGTCTATGGTCTTGCTGTAGAACGGCTCTGCGCCGCCTCGTCCATCGACCTCCAGAAGGTAACCTCGTGTATAGTCTCCGGGATAGGTATGGTCGTCCTGTAGATGCCATTGGATACCATTATGCCAGCCTTGTTTACGGACGGTATAATTACCGCTACCCAAGCTGTTGCCAGAGTTATGGTACTGTGAACTCATACCCGGTACACTCAGCGAACTCACCGACGGATCGTTCGGGTCATTTCCTCCGAAATCCTCCCGGAAAAGGAGTGTCCCGTCGATGCAGAGTGGCTCTACACATTCGTTCACGCGCAGTCGGAAGGGTTCACTCACCGCACGGCAGTTGAGACTTTCAATATTATCCGCACCTGCCACAGCCACCTGATACCAACCGGAATCGGCTTTATGTACATTCGATAGATTCAGCACTTTCGATGTCTCGTTCAACGTCCCCCACGATACACTATCCGCAGAAAAAAACCATTTATATTCTACCGGCTCCGCAAAAGTACCGTCATTTGTAAACTGCGCACTCAAAGTCGCTGCCTCATTCGTACATACTTCCGCTTCTCCCTCAATCGTCACCGGCGGCGCACAGAGACGCACTTCAATATCGTCGATGGCGAAATCGTTACCCGTCGTACCGGTGGTGTTATTATAGATGGTTAACTTGATTCTGTTTTGTCCGGGCGGAACGGTGAAATTCATACCCACCAATCGCCATTCAGCAGATTGTTGCCAGCACTTATAATCGTTGATAAAAGCGGAGTCAAAAGGTATATCTCCGGTATCGTAGGTCGCTAATTCCGCATTATTAGATGGGTCCGTCAACACGAACTTTAACCGTGGATAAGCGTATACTCCCGGACGCCCTACATACAGGCCCCAAGTCAACACATTCGCAACGTACGCAGAGAAAGTCAATCGAGATCCTTCACAAAGCCCTTCTATAGTGGTCGAATAAAAAGCGGAATTACCACCTCGTCCGTCTATTTCCAATAAGTATCCTCTTGTCTTGTCATTCGGATAGGTATGATCGTCTTGTAAATGCCATTGAGAACCCCTGTTTTGCGGCAGATTAGTCATCGACGTATCTCCGTTACAGTAACCCGATTTGGTTAACAGATATTTGCCGGAACCCATACTCCGCCATGCGTCTGTAAGCAACTGGGTGTACGTCATTCCGCTCACCGGCGTTGTTCCCACCCTCGGATCATTCGGCTCGTTACCGCCAAAATCCTCTCGAAACAGTAACGTCCCGTCCATACAGAGTTCCGGCGCACATGGCTCAACCTTCAACTTAAAGGGTTCACTCACCGCACGGCAGTTAACACTTTCAATATTACCTGCACCGGCTACCGCCACCTTATACCATCCGGAATCGGATTTGTGTACAGCGAGTTTAGAGAGCATATGGGTGGTCGTGCTCAAATCCGCCCACGTAACGCTATCCGCCGAAAACCACCATTTATATTCCAGCGGCTCCGCAAAAGTACCATCATTCGTAAAATTAGTCGTCAAAAATGCCGATGAATTCGTACATACTTCCGCCTCGCCCTCTATCGACACCGGCGGCGCACAGAGACGCACTTCAATATCGTCCAACGCAAAATCATTACCGTTACTGGCAGAAACATTGTTATGAATACTCAGTTTTACTGTTTCGACACCTTCCGGCACAATAAATGTCATACCCACCAACTGCCAATCTGCAGACTCCCTCCAGTTTTTAGGATAATTGCTCCAATCGTGGCTGATTGTGTCGGAATTATAGCGCGCCAATTCAGCACCGTTGGTCAGATTGGTAATAACGAATGATATTTTCGGATTGGCCGAATTGCGTCCTTCTCTTTTCCATTTGGCATATTGTCCCGCTGTCTCCAGATTTGCTATATATGCAGAGAAGGTGAGCTTTGATCCGGCACATAAGCCGCTCATCGTCGTTTGGAAAAAAGCATCAGTACCACCCTTACCATCCACCTCCAATAGATAGCCTCTCGTCTTATCGCCGGGGTAGGTGTGGTCATCCATGATATGCCAAATAGAATAATCGGTAAGTGTGGAGTTTCTATATCCCTGCTTAGCCACCAGATAATGACCGGATCCCATATCATTCGAATTACCTTTTGGTGCCAGATTAGTCACCTGACTGTAGGCACTACTCATACCCTGTACAGGAGTCGTACTTACACCCGGATCACTCGGATCGTTCCCTCCAAAATCCTCCCGAAACAGCAACGTCCCTTCCATACACAACTCCTCTGCCTGCACGCTCAAACTTGCGCTCATCAAAACAAGCGCAACAACAAGAATCTTATGTAGGAACTTATTTCCCATTTCTTAAAACAAAAAAGTGCGAACCTCTGTATATTGGTCAATTCGGGCTTGGACTCCCATAACTTCCAAAATATATGCAGAAAGTCCACACTCGTTCAATATATATGCAGAAAGTCCACACTCGTTGTGCAGACATTCGCAATATTTCGGAAAATCATTACAATTTGTCCAACATTGAATTGATCCTTAATAACAAGATTGAATTGATCCTTAATAAAGCAAATGTTTATTCATTTTCTCTCTTCCCGCGCACCCTTGCGCAGTATATTTTATATTTTTCGCTGCAAAATTACAACTTTTTTCTGATATATGCAAGAGTTTAATAAAATTTATTAAAATACAACACCACCCTTAGCATTAATGTTTTGCATGATTTTTCCTTCTAATTTTAAGTAATTCTTTAGTTCTTATTTAGTTCTTATTTAGTTCATATTTGGTTATTCTTTTGTTCATATCGGTATTATTACGGTACGCTCTACTACTGTCAAGCCTCCGTTTTACATTTATAACTTTAAAATACTTTTTTTTCTGAAAATCCTTGCAAAATTACTACTTTTTAAACAAATATGCAAATAAAAGTGCAGTTTTTTCTTAAAATATTTGTGTATGTCAAATATTTGTAGTACTTTTGCAGCCGCAAAAGAAAACGGAGTAAAGAATATGGACGATTATCACGCGGATAATGCAAATAGTACGTGCCAAAAAATTTTTGGGGCAGCACTTTTTGACGGACCTGTCGGTCGCCCAAAGAATAGCTGAAACCCTCACCTCGGGCCGAACCATCGAGATCGGCCCGGGTATGGGCGTTCTTACTCAATATCTCCTTAAAAATCCAGCCATCCAACTAACCGCCATCGAGATTGACCGTGAGTCAGTCGCTTACTTGCGTGAATGGTATCCGGAATTGGATCTGGTGGAAGGCGATTTCCTCAAACTTGATCTGAACCAACTGATACCCGAAGGAGAGTTTAACGTGATCGGTAATTACCCCTACAACATCAGCAGTCAGATCTTCTTTAAGGTACTGGACTACAAAGACCGTATTCCTGTTTGCTCTGGCATGATTCAAAAGGAAGTAGCCGAGCGACTGGCATCCAAGCCGGGCAAGAAAGCGTACGGCATTCTCTCCGTGCTTTTGCAAGCCTATTACGATATAGAATATCTGTTCACGGTAGATGAACACGTGTTCAACCCGCCGCCTAAGGTCAAGTCGGCCGTGATCCGCATGACGCGGAACAAACGACGACGGTTGGACTGCGACGAGGCGCTCTTTAAAACGGTTGTCAAAACAGCCTTTAACCAACGCCGAAAACAGATGCGCAACTCTCTTCAACAGCTGGTAGGAAAGGGAAATCCCGTCCTGGAAGAGAAAATATTTACAATGCGCCCCGAACAGCTGTCCGTAGAACAATTTGTTGAACTTACTAAATTGATTGAAAATGAGCGAAATCAAGATATTCTATAAAGATAAGGAGAAAATCAAGGTAGCACGTACCATCTCCGCACTCAAAGAACTCGATAAGAAAGATATAATCTGGATTGACCTGCTTGACGTGAGTGACAAGACTGAGGACACCCTCGAGGGCTTCCTCAAAATCGACATCCAGGAAGATGAAGAGATGGAAGAGATCGAGTTCTCCAGCCGGTATATCCAAACGGACGATTCGATTGTCGCCAACAGTAACTTCCTAAAGAATAACTTCGAGATGGAGCCGGTGAACTTCATCCTGAAAAACTCCATCCTTGTCTCGATCCGCGACAGTGAGCTGGATACCTTCAATGAGACCTTCAAGAAGCTGTTTGTTAACACCCGTAACTTCCCGACGGGCTTCCATGTATTGGTAGCGCTGATGGAGACACGAGTGGAGAAGGATGCCGATATGATCGAGGATACAACGGATCTCATTACCGCACTATCCCAACAGATCAACGCCGAGTCCGATCACGTAGATGAAGACTTGCTGGTACAGATCAAGGACTTGCAAGAAAAAGTGACCATCATCCGACAGAACATCATGGATAAACAGCGCGTGATAAGCAACCTGCTCAAGTGCGATTTCTTCCCCGAAGAACTCGGTCCGCGTTTGACGATGATTATTAAGGATATCAACTCCCTTTTCGACTACACGAAGTTCGGTTTTGACCGTCTGGACTACCTTCAGGATACCTTCCTCGGTTTGGTAAACATCGAGCAGAACAAGATTATAAAGATCTTCACGGTCATCAACATTATCTTCCTACCACCTACCTTGATCGGTAGTTTGTATGGAATGAACTTTGACTTTATGCCGGAACTGCATTGGCAATACGGATATGCATTTGCGTTAATGCTGATGATCATGTCAGTCGTACTTATCTTGCTTATTTTCAGGCTTAAGAAATGGTTATAAACAATTTATTAACAACCACTTTGTTACACAGTACACAACTTGTTCCACATTGCAAGTATCAACATCATTAACAAAACCATTAAATTTTAAAATTGTTTTAATCCGTTGAAATCGAGCATATTGACGAGGTTATTAACAATATTAACATACTATTTATATCATGAATTTAAAAGAAAAGAAGATATATATTGATAAAATAAAATCTTTAGCTCGCGAAAAGAATGCGGTTATCTTCGCTCATTATTATACTCGACCGGAAATACAAGAAATAGCCGATTTCATCGGTGATTCTCTTGCGCTTGCACAACAGGCTACGCGCGTGGACGCGAAAATATTAGTAATGTGCGGCGTACATTTCATGGGTGAAACGATGAAGATCCTCTGTCCGGACAAGAAAGTGCTGATTCCGGATATGAACGCCGGTTGCTCGTTAGCGGACAGCTGCAAAGCGGAAGACTTAGCGGCCTTCAAGGCGCAACATCCGGATCATATGGTTGTTTCGTACGTGAACACGAGCGCGGATGTAAAAGCGCTGACGGATGTAGTGGTCACTTCTTCGAATGCCAAGAAGATCGTTGATCAGCTACCGAAAGACGCTAAGATTATTTTCGGTCCGGATCATAACTTAGGAAGCTATATTAATTCCGTTACAGGCCGCAAGATGCTGCTCTGGAACGGTGCGTGTCACGTACACAGCCGTTTCTCCTTGGAAGCTCTTATGCAGTTAAAGAAAGCGAACCCGGGCGTGGAAGTACTGGCTCATCCGGAATGCAAAGCACCTATTTTGGCGCAGAGTGACGTTATCGGTTCGACGAAAGCACTTCTCCAACACACGATCCAATCGCCCGCCAAACGCTTTATAATCGCTACGGAAAGCGGTATTCTGTTTGAAATGCAGCGTGCCTGTCCGGATAAAGAGTTTATTCCGGTGCCGCCCGAGGTGACGGAAGGAGTAGGATGCAGTTGTAACGAGTGCGAGTACATGCGGATGAACACTTTAGAGAAAGTATATAACTGTCTGCTGAACGAGAGTCCGGAGATGATTGTAAAAAAAGAGACAGCCGTCAAGGCCATCTCTTCCATTGAGCGGATGTTACGGATGAGTTAAGAAATCCGATAAGCACTTGCGCCAGACAGGCCAATCGTGACCGCCTTGTGTTTCGATATACTGATGTGGATATCCGGCTTTGGTCATTCGGCGGTGAAAACGTTTGCCATTCGGCTTGAAGAAATCATTTTTCCCTACATAAACAATATACGACTGCCCGGTGTTATTGGGCAGTTGTTTTTTATATACTACCGGCGAAAAGAGCCCTACGGTACGTATCTTATCCGGACGTGTATTGGCTATATTCGCCGCTATCCGTGCTCCGTCCGAAAGTCCTGCTACAGCACATTGATCAGTCACCTGATAGGTGGTATCGATCATGGTCATTAAATCACTCACCGCGTATTCCAACACATGTTCGTGACTTAATTGCGGGTAGTGCGTAACACATTTCCATCGGTTACCATGCGTGATAGGTCGCTCTTTGAATATCCATTTATTACAATCTGGCATAACGAGTATCATCGGCCGGCAGCGTCCTTGCTCTATCATCGTTTTGAGCGTATCTACTGCATTACCTCTATCCTGCCAAGCACCTTCGTAACCGTTGATACCATGTATCAAATACAGCACCGGAAGAGGACCATCCGCTTCCGGCACATAGATATCTACGCGTCGTGCTACCTGTTCATAATGACTGAACCACCATGTATGAATAATATCAGGCGGAGTGCTTGTAGGTTCGGACGTTCTTGCTGTTAAGGGCAGTATGCTTAGGAGTATGAAGAGGATGTGTTTCATTCTTCTTTTCTTGGATGGCTTTTTGGAACATCTCGATTAGGGCTTGTGCGCAGTTAGCAATCTCATATTGCTTCATCGATTCGGCATAACGAAAACCTGTCTCCCAACGCGCTTGCGGATGATCGAACCAATAATCGATACGCTCAGCCAAGGCTTTGGCATCGCCGGCAGGGTACGTACTACGTTCATCCAAGGCATAGGTGGCTGTACCGGAATAGCGCGCGGTGGCAATAACCGGTACAACGGCTTGTTGCAGGGCTTCGGTGATACTCATTCCTTCCACTTCGACGAAGGCGCAATGAACCGCTAAATCGGCTTTAGCAGCCAGTTGACGTAATTGTTCACGGTTATAGAAACCGACGGTAGGCGGATAAGTTACGACGCCGTCCGTATAGAGTTGGTTCGCCATCTTGCTATATGCCTCCAATTTAGGTCCGCGACCGGCTATATGGAGTCGGATGCGCTTGGCATATTTACTCATTCGGATGGCTTTATAGAGCGTAGGCTGGTCTTTCTCAATCGCCGTACGACCGATATAAATGAGATTCAACGGACGGTTCTCGTCCAGATAATCTGCAGGTGGAGTGGTATGACGGATACATTTATCGGGAATGACACCATTAGAGAGGGTGAAACATTTGGCCTTCACATAATGGCGTTCGAGACGTTCGCGTACGTTGTCGGTCGGACACTGGAGATAGGCGTAGTTATCATAGAAAATACGGCACCAATAGCGATAAAGAATCTGACAAACCAGATTACCGCCGGCAAAGCCCAAGCAGTTATATACAATATTTTCCGGGTGCACGTGGTACGTACCTGTAATGGGTTTGCCGAGTTTGCGGGCGATATTCATGGCCGCGTGATGCAGGAAGAAAGTCTCTTCCAAATGGACCACATCCGCCCAACGGATTGCTTCTTCGATAATCGGACCGTGCCAGTCGGCATAGGCGTAACCGAACGAATCCAACATCGGTTGCATCAACGGAAAATGAAATTTCTCCATCGGATAATCCGGTTGCGGACCATTCGGATTCTCAAAATTCTTCCCGGATAAGACACGTACTTCCTGTCCTGCTGCACGCAGCGCTTCTACGGTTCTTCTTGCCGACTCATCCAGTCCGTTTCCCTGACTGAAATAACTGTTAACTACAAATAAAATTCGCATACTTTTACAATCGTTTTGTTCTAATTCGACTGCAAAAGTACTGCTTTTTGATGATTTATACAAATCGTTAATAGAAATCGTAAATAAAATACTAAAATATGTCGTTAAATATAACGTATAGTAGTATTTATCTTAATAATCGTATTAATCTCCAATCACCGTTGGAAAGGATTTGTATAGGTTGTAGGTTGTATAGCGCGGCTTCGTGGGTAAGTGCCTCTATATCGGATTCGTAGAATCCGCTGAGCCATAACTCGCCGCCTTTTTCCAAGCTATGCGCATAGGCAGCCATATTGGCAAGTAGGATATTGCGGTGAATATTGGCCAGTATTAAGTCAAAGGAGCGATCGGTTTCCAAAATTGACTTACAGAGTTCCACTTCGATCGTTTCGTTATTGAGCGCTGCATTCTCTCGGGCATTGTCCACACTCTTATCGTCAATATCCAATGCCAGTACTTCCGCTGCACCGAGTCGTTTGGCAAAGATCGCCAGAACGCCGGTACCTGTTCCATGATCAAGTACGCGCTTACCCTGTATATCGTTGGCCATGAGGGCCTCGATCATCATGGACGTTGTCTCGTGATAACCGGCACCGAAGGCGCAATGAGGGATAATCCGGATACCTAAGGGCAGTTCTTGGATTGGATGTTCGGCTTCCCAGGTAGCGTTCCAGTTCTCGTCCGGGCAGGCTTCGATACCGACTAAAGTTGCCTTTTCTTCGTTTGCAAAAATGGCTTTAATATCGGCTTGGTTGGCTTCCCATAATTCGGTCGGAATATAGGCATCTGTGCCGTCAAAAGTATCAAAACCGGCATCAAACAAAGACTGAACAAAGACATCTTTTTGCCATTCTTCATCAAAACGAAGCTCAATATGCGCTACATGATATTTCATAATTCGAAGTTTAAAATTATGGGTAAATGATCCGAGAAACCATTCTGATAATGAACGCTGTTATAGGTGCGTTTGGGTCGTAAACCCATATATTTCTCATCCGGTTCCAGGATCCATTCCGCATCATAGATTTGCACATTTCCCTCTATGTTCGGTGAGGTATAAAACTGGTCGAGACAGGTCCATCGACCCTGATATTTATGCGTGCCTTTCAGTCCGTGCATCCGATTGGTCAGGCCGGTAAGGTCATCCTTAGGCTCACTGTTCATGTCCCCCATGACGACGATCTTGGCCTCAGCATGTGTCTGAAAGACCGAATCGACCGCCTGTTGAAGCACCGCTTTGGCGGCTTTCCGTTTCCACTCGCTGGCGGCTGTTCCGCCACGCTGCGAGGGCAGATGGCAGACAAAGAAATGAATCGTATCCCGCTTATCCACGCGTGCGCAGACATAAAGGATATCGCGCGTGGTCTCTTCTCCCAGATCCACTTTCAGCGCTCGCGTGCGTAGCGTATCTACCCTACTCTTTTTGTATAGCATCGCCACATCGATCCCTCGCCGGTCCGGACTCTCGTAATGCACAAAATCATACTCGTTGCGTCGCAGCGTATAACATAAACGCTTCACACAAAGGGCGTTTTCCACTTCCTGTAATCCAACCACATCTACCCCATCCCATCCGCCTATATTCGTCAGTACGCGTGCGATATTCTCTTCCTTTTTATAGTACCGCGTATAACTCCAATGCCGCACACCTTCTGCCGTCCACTCCAAGTCATCTTTGAGGCTGTCGTGGGCAGGATGGAAGAGGTTCTCTACATTGTAGTTGACGATAAGGACGAAAAAGATGGAGAGTAACCGCATATCAGATCAGCATACTTTGTGCGCGTCGGAGCGCCGCTATAAAGGCATCCACATCGTGCTTATCGTTGTACAAGCCGAACGATACCCGCACCGTTCCGGGTACGCCTATCGCATCAATCAAAGGCTCTGCGCAATGATGACCCGTTCGAACAGCTACGCCTTGTTGGTCGAGGAGCGTACCGACATCGAAAGGATGGACATCGGCAAGGTTGAAGCTGATCACTCCTGCTTTGGGCTGACCGGCAGCATAGATAGAAACGCCCTCGATGGCACTCAATTGTTGCTCGCAGTATGCCGTCAACTCTCGTTCGTGGGCTTCGATCGCTTCCCAACCGATAGATAACATATATTCCATCGCTTTTTGCAAGGCATAGGAACCGACGAAATTTGGGGTACCGGCTTCGAACTTATACGGCAACTCATTATAGGTAGTGCCGCTCCAGCGGACATGGTTGATCATTTCTCCCCCACCCTCATGCGGCGGTATTTTCTCGAGCCATTCCCGTTTGCCATACAGCACGCCGATACCAGTCGGACCGTATAGTTTATGACCGGAAAAAGCCATAAAATCGCAGTCCAGAGCCTGCACATTGACCGGCATATGTGGTACACTCTGTGCACCGTCGATGCACACCGGAATGCCTTTCTCATGCGCCAAACGGATAATCTGCTCCACCGGCTGAATCGTACCCAGCACATTGCTCACTTGCGCTATGCTGACTAACTTGGTCTTTTCATTCAGCAAGCCCTTGAAAGCCTCTATATCGAGCGACAAGTCGGCGCGTAACGGAATATGTTTGAGCACAGCTTTCTTGCGCTCGCAGAGCATTTGCCACGGCACAATGTTCGAATGATGCTCTAATCCACTGACGATGATCTCATCCCCTTCATGGATAAATGCTTCTCCAAAGGAGAAGGCAAGCGCATTGAGG
>Ga0247611_10002531_pt1 | contig 29281 bp, 16 predicted proteins | sample 177DNAGHGhighgp2_FD_192422 | JGI IMG/M metagenome (GOLD analysis project Ga0247611, IMG submission 192422) | Sheep rumen microbial communities from Palmerston North, Manawatu-Wanganui, New Zealand - 1770 DNA GHGhigh gp2 | ecosystem: Host-associated > Mammals > Digestive system > Stomach > Rumen... | reverse complement strand
TGTGGCGATGAAGTTCCTCTAACGAGGCACTTTTTCATTAGATGGCACAAGGACCAAGCTGCGAGGGTCTTCGACCCTCTTGCATGGTCTTAGTAATAAATAGCCTCTATCGAGGCATTTAGCGTCTTCGACGCTCATGGACTCATCAACATTAAACACAGTTTTTTGCTGGTGCCCCGAATTTTGGGGCATTATGCATTGTGCATTATGCATTAACTAAGCATTGTGCATCGAAATAAGTTCCTCTTTAATGACATCGGGCATGACGATGCCGCGCTTCTTGATGGAGCGCTCCCATGCCAGGAGCTCGTCGTGCCGCAGGGTGTAGAGCACGTCGCGCCACTGCTCCAGCTCATCGTCGCTGTAGTCGCCAGCATCGCGCCCCTTGAAGGCGTCAAGCTCCTCGTCGTCGTAGTATTCCACGGGGTCGTTGATGTGCTTGAGCATCATCTCGCTAGGGCACACATCATGGGCACCACAGCAGTCGTCGCTGCACGCATCTTGGTCGGTGGGCACTACTATCTCGTCTTGTGAGTCACTAGGCTTGTTGGTAAGCCGGTCGTGGATGTAGAGTATCACCCCTATCACCACCATGGCAAGAAATATGTAAAAAGCTGGAAGCATGATTTTTTTAAGTGTTAAGTGTGAAATGTTAAGGGTTAAGTAGGGACAAGGCGTGCCTTGTCCACTAGATTTTCTAGACTATCTAGACATTCTAGATTTTCTAGACGTTCTAGACGTTCTAGACATTCTAGATTTTCTAGAAATCATTGTGCATTAAGCATTATGCATTATGCATTAACTAAGCATTATGCATTGTGCATTATGCATTATGCATTAACTAAGCATTATGCATTAAAAAAATAAGAGTTGCTGCCACCATTGGGGGTAGGACTTTGACACCACCTCGGCACTGGTGACCACTATCTTGTGGCGCGTGGCGGCGAGGCTTAGCGCCATCGCCAGGCGGTGGTCATCGTGCGGACAGAGCACCACCTCGCCCGTGACGGGGACGTGACTGCCGTCGTAGCTCAAGGTGTTGTCGCCCACCTCAAGGCGGTAGCCCAGCTTGGCGAGCTCCACACGCAGTGCCTCGAGGCGGTCGCTCTCCTTGAGGCGCAGCGTCGCCACCCCAGCGAGACGGAACGGCACGCGCAGCAGGCACAGCGTCACGGCAAGGGTGGGCACCAGGTCGGGCGTCGCGGCCATGTCGCGCTCATAAGCGCCTTGCATCAACGCCGAGTCAAGGCTTGCACGGTGCAGCACTACCGAGGCATCACCGGCAAACTCACATTCCACTCCCAGCGGCTTCATCATCTCCACTATGGCGCGATCGCCCTGCAAGCTATCCTGGGCAAGCGGCGAGAGCACAAGGCGCGACTCGGGCAGCAGGGCTTTCAAGGCCAACCAGTAGCTGGCGGCACTCCAGTCACCCTCTATTATAATAGCTGATGGCACATAATGGCCGGCAGGCACCACTATAGTAGTGGGCGAGGCAAAATGTGCCTCAATGCCGTGGTGGCGCATCATGGCTAGCGTCATGTCGATGTAAGGACGCGACACGATGTCGCCCTCCAGGGTGAGCGTGATGCCGCCAGCCAGCGGCGACACCATGAGCACTGCCGAGGCATACTGGCTGCTCACGTCGCCTCGCATCACAATGTTGCCGCCATGGAGCGGGCAACCCGCAATCTTGAGCGGGGGATAGCCCTCATTGCCCACATACTCGATGCTGGCACCCATCTGCCGCAGAGCATCGACGAGCACACCAATGGGCCGCTGCCGCATGCGCTCACTGCCGTCGAGCGTGACGGCACTACCCGGCCGGCAGGCAAAATAGGCGGTGAGAAAACGCATCGCCGTGCCAGCAGCGCCCACATCCACGTGGCCATCACCATGCTTTAGACACGACGCCATGATGTCGATATCATCGCACCACCCGTCGCACCCTCCACTTTCCACCTCACACTGCTCATCCATCAGCGCACTGATAATCAGTGCTCTGGCGACCAAGCTCTTAGACAGTGGCAACTGCACCCTTCGGTCTATAGCTCTCGTTATTTCAACTCTGCAATCCATAACCTGAGTGCAAATTTATATAAAAAATCCCGATTTATAAGCCTGTCGAGATAAAGACATCTGATTTTTCTTAATTTATAAAACCCACCTATTAATATCTATAATGTGGTGCTAATCTTTTTTTGATAAGGGTTAAAAAAATAGAGCCAAACAACTTTTTTTTAAAAAAAACTCTCTTTTTCTTGCACATATCACTGAAAATGATTATTTTTGCAGAAATTAAAAGACCAAAAAAAGTGCATTTAGAAAAATAAGGATATATTCCTTTATATAATTAACCAATTATTATTAACAAATTAATTCAAGTTTTTATGAAGAAATTTACCCTTTTGTTATTGGCCGCAGCGCTCCTGCCAATGACGATCAACGCTCAAGTGAAGATGAGGGGCGAGGCACCCGTCAAGGTTGCCAAAGTGACTAAGACAGTTGCCGGCCCAACGGCAATTAAGAACACCCTGGCTCCCAAGCTTAGGGCAGTAGGTCCCAAGGCCGACGTTCCCGAGGGCTACGCAAGCGTAACTCTTACCGCTGGTGACATCTGGCAGGATGGCTCTGGCTACCAGATGCTTCTCGACGAGGATGCAATCGCTTATGGCAGCATCTTCCAAGAGACAGGTCCCCTCACCACCACTGGTGACGCCACCGAGGCTACCTATGCCGAGTTTGAGTACAAGATTCCCGAGAATGCCGATGGTGCATGTGCAACTCAGAACATCGTTATCAACAACAGCGTTACCATCCTGATTCCTGCTGGCGTTTATGACTGGTGCATCACCAACCCCACTCCAGGCGACCGCATCTGGATTGCTTCGGCCAATGGTAGTATTGGTGGCCGTGCCGACGATTTCCAGTTCGCTTCGGGTGCCGCTTATGAGTTCGTAGTATCTTTCGGTGGCCAGTACGACCAGGTTGACCTCGTTATCGACGACCCAACAGCTCCCGCTATTCCTACCGAGCTGACTGTCGACGCAGTATCGGTTGACGGCACTACTGCTAACATCGCTTGGACTCCAGGTGAGAACAACACCGCTTGGAACCTGCGCTGGCGTCCTTACGTAGATCCCGCTTTGGTTGGCGCTAACTGGTTCATGAACATCGACAACTATCAGGATGTTGCTGGCCAGTTCATGATCCTCGATGCCGATGGTGACGGTGAGAACTGGAGCCTCTATTATGCCGACGATGCTCAGTACGACGTTTGCTTCGGCAGCGAGAGCTACAGCAGCAGCACCTACTCTGCACTTACCCCCGACAACTGGCTGATCACTCCCGAGGTAGGCATGGGTGGCACTCTCAAGTTCAAGACTTGGAACTACAGCTCCAGCTATCCCGATCAGATCGCTGTTTACTATGCACCCGCCAACTGGGAGACTACCGACGACTTCATCCAGATTTCGGATGTTATCGTTCCAGGCACTGAGCCCGAGGAGTATGAGTTTGACCTGAGCGAGTATGAGGGCATGGGCGTTATCGCCTTCCGTCACTTTGGCGTTAGCGACATGTGGAGAATCATGGTTGGCTACATCGAGGTAGTTCTTCCTGACGCTCCCGAGATCCCCGACTGGACATTTGTTGAGAACGTTGAGAATCCTTACACTCTCGAAGGCCTGATGCCCGAGACTGAGTATGAGGTACAAGTTCAGGGTGTTGGTGCCGATGCACGCACTACCGACTGGACCGAGAGCGTACGCTTCATCACCGAGGCTGGCGCACAGCCCGAGACTGGCTACTTCCTGGTAGGTACTTTCAACGGCTGGGATCAGACCGCTGAGGGTGGCCGCATCGCATTTGACGACGAGAACAGAGCAGAGGTTCATCTGAATGCTGGCGAAGAGTTCAAGGTTATCACTCCTGCCGAGGACGGTGGCTGGATCTGGCTTGGTGGCGTTGACGACAACCAAGTGGGCTACTTCCTGATCACTCCCGAGCTCCTGAGCTACAACCTCACTCTCACCGATGGCGCTAACTTCCGCGTTCAAGAGGGTGGCACTTACCACATCAACCTGATTTGGGACAGAACTGAAGGTCTCCCCAGCCACATCGTGGTTACTCTTGCTGAGCCCGACGCTATCACCACTATCACTAGCGACAAGGCCGACAACCGCATCTTCGACCTCCAGGGCCGTGAGCTCAAGAGCGTTCCCGAGACTGGCATCTACATCCAGAACGGCAAGAAGTATGTTAAGTAATTAAACCATACTTCGGTTTTGACTAAAAATGCACTCGCACCATGCGGGTGCATTTTTTTGCTGTAGCGAAAAAAAGTTGTATCTTTGCACTCTAATTCAGGAAACGACAAAAATCTACAATATGAACATCTTAGAACTTAGCGAACAGGAGATAGTTAGACGCAATAGTTTGAACCAGTTGCGTGAGTTGGGAATCGACCCTTATCCAGCAGCCGAATATGTGGTCAACGCTTGGAGCGACGACATAAAAGCGTGCTTCAAGGACGATGACGAGCCGCGCCAGGTGAGCGTGGCAGGACGCATCATGGCCCGCCGCATCATGGGCAAAGCGTCGTTTATGGAACTCAAGGACTCGAAGGGTAGAGTGCAGGTGTATATCAGCCGCGACGACCTGTGCCCCGGCGACAACAAGGACCTCTACAACGTGGTATTTAAGAAGCTGCTCGACATTGGCGACTTCGTGGGCATCGAGGGATATGTGTTCCGCACCCAGACGGGCGAGATCAGCGTTCACGCACAGCAGCTCACGGTGCTGAGCAAGAGCCTCAGACCACTGCCCATCGTCAAGGAGAAGGACGGCGTGACCTACGACGCCTTCGACGACCCCGAGCTGCGCTATCGCCAGCGCTACGTGGACCTGGTGGTGAACGAGGGCGTGAAAGACACCTTCCTCAAGCGCGCCACCGTGGTGCGCACCATGCGCCAAGTGCTCGACGAGGCAGGCTACACCGAGGTGGAGACTCCCACGCTGCAAGCCATTGCCGGCGGCGCCAGCGCCAGGCCATTCATCACCCACTTCAATGCGCTCAACATCGACATGTATATGCGCATCGCCACCGAGCTCTACCTCAAGCGCCTGATAGTGGGCGGCTTTGAGGGCGTGTATGAGATAGGCAAGAACTTCCGCAACGAGGGCATGGACCGCAACCACAACCCCGAGTTCACCTGCATGGAGTTATATGTTCAATACAAGGACTACAACTGGATGATGGCCTTCACCGAGCAGCTGCTCGAGAAGATATGCATCGCCGTGAACGGCAGCCCCGAGAGCGTCATCGACGGCAAGACCATCAGCTTCAAGGCTCCCTACCGCCGCCTGCCCATCCTCGACGCCATCAAGGAGAAGACCGGCTACGACCTGAGTGGCATGGACGAGGCACAAATTCGCGAGGTGGCACAAAAGCTGGGCATCGAGGTTGACGAGACGATGGGCAAGGGCAAGCTCATCGACGAGATATTTGGCGAGACCTGCGAGGGTACCTTCATCCAGCCCACCTTCATCATCGACTACCCCGTGGAGATGTCGCCACTGACCAAGATGCACCGCAGCAAGCCAGGCCTGACCGAGCGCTTCGAGCTCATGGTCAACGGCAAGGAGGTGGCCAACGCCTATAGCGAGCTTAACGACCCCCTCGACCAGGAGGAGCGCTTCAAGGAGCAGATGCGCCTGGCCGACAAGGGCGACGACGAGGCCATGGTCATCGACCAGGACTTCCTCAGGGCTCTGCAATATGGCATGCCTCCCACGAGCGGCATTGGCATAGGCATCGACCGCCTCACCATGCTCATGACGGGCAACAGCTACATCCAGGACGTGATGCTCTTCCCGCAGATGCGCCCCGAGAAGGTGGTACACCGCGACAAGGAGGAGGCCTACACCGCGCTGGGCATTCCCGCCGAGTGGGTGGCCCCCATCCAAAAGGCCGGCCTGCTCACCGTTGAGGCACTAGGAGCTCTCGAGAAACCCGGCAAGCTCTTCCAGGATCTGCTCGAAATCAACAAGAAATACAAACTCGGCTACAAGAACCCCATGCCCGACGACGTGAAGCAATGGGTGGAAGCAGCAAAAACCAAGTGTTAAGTAGTGACAAGGCATGCCTTGTCAGGTTATTATTCCATAAGTCATTTCAACTATTAAACACAAGAAACATATCTTTTCTTCATCGGCAGGGTTTTACATTCTTGCGGCGGCGCTGATTGTGGTGATGCTCTCGATGGTGAGCATCACGATAACTCGCTCTATGTTTGGCTCGCTCGCCAATCAGCCGCTCACCAAGATTTTCTTCAACCACCTTGCCGACGCCATCCTGCTGCTGGCGCCATGCTGGGTGATAAAAAAGCGCCGTCGCACTTACACCTTTATTATATTATGGCTCGTGGCGCTGTGGAGCTTCGCGCAACTGCTCTACTACCCCACCTACCGCGACGTGATGCCCTTCTCGTCGTTCCTGCTGGTGCAAAACGTGTCGGGCACGCTCATCAAGAGCACCCTGGGGGCTATCACCAAGAAGTCGCTCATGGTGCTGCTCATGCCACTGCTGCTGCACGCCTACCACTGGTGGCTCAAGCGCCACAACAGTGGCGGCAGCGACAGCGCCCAGCGCCACTGGTGGATGCTGGCCGCCAGCCTAGGGGCCTTTGTGGTGCTGCGCCTGCTCATCACCACCAGCATCTACCTCGCCAACCGCGAGAACTATAGCGACTTGCGCGATGCCTTTGCTACTCGTTACACCAAGTTTGGAGGCCGACACCTTAATTATATAATGCACAACGGCGTGGTGAGCTATGCCATCTTCTCGCTCATCAACAGCATCGACACTGGAGTGAGCGACCAGGAGAAGCAGCTCGCCGAGGACTTTGTCAAAAACCAATGCCCCTCCTACACCGACAACAGCTACAAGACCGCCATTGAGCGCCCCAACCTCATCTTCATCATGGTGGAGTCGCTCAACGCCTGGGCGGTGAACCTCAACATCGACGGCAAGCCAGTGACACCCACCCTCAACGCGCTGGCTGCCGACAGCACCAGCATCGTGTGCCTTAACGTGATTTCGCAAGCCAAGAGCGGCCGCTCGAGCGACGGCAAGTTCATGTATCAAACCGGCCTCTTGCCCATGATCGACCGCTCGGTGGCGATGGAATACAGCAACCGCACCTTCCCGTCGCTGGTCAAGGCCCTGAAACAACGTGGCTACAAGGCGGTGGAGATATGCGGCGACGAGCCCAGCTTATGGAATGTGGAAAACATGTCGGTGGCCTACGGCTTCGACACCCTCTACCACCAACCCGAGCTCAAAGCCCAGCTCGAAGCCGCCGACTACAAGATTGACAAGGTGGTGATGGAGCATGCCGCCCAGTATCTTCCCACCATTGGCAAGAGCTTTATCGCGCAGCTCTTCACGGGAGTGATGCACAGCCCCTACGACTACGACTTCGAGCCCGCCACATGGATCTCGCGCAGCAAGCAATACACCGCCGCCGTGCGCAACTATCTGGAGAAGACACATTACTTTGACCAGCAACTGGGCATCTTCCTCGAGAGCCTGCGGCAATCAGGACTTTATGACAACAGCGTGATAGTCATCGCCAGCGACCACAGCGAGCCGGTGGATGACGACCCTGCCGGCCGCCCGGCACTGAGCAAAAACGGCAACGAGTGTGTGTTTATCGTCATCAACGGCGCTCAAGGCAAGCGCATCGATGGTCCCGTGGGACAAATCGACATCTACCCCACCCTGCTCGACGTGATGGGCCTCAACGACTACCCCTGGAAGGGACTAGGACACAGCCTGCTGCGCCATGCCGTGACCTCGGCAGCCGAATCAGCCGACGGCACCGTTGGCACCTCGCCACTACTCAAGCAGCAGCAACAGGCGTGGAGCGTGAGCGACATCCTCATTAGAGGAAACTGGTATTTCCAGAACATCATGAAATAGCCCACTCTAGTTTTTAAAGTGCTTCATAAACCTGAAGTGCAGTTTGTACCCCCAAGAGAAAGAGATGTTTGCACCCTCAGCAGGAACGCATTAACCTAGAATTATCACTTTTTTAGAGGCACTTCTTGCATTATTAATTAAAAAAGCATTACCTTTGCACCCGCAATGAGGGGCTAAACCCTTTTTCAGAATAATTTTATTAACCCAAGTGGAAAAATTTGGCTGCTTGCAACCACTTAAAAAAAATGCTAAAACTGCGAATTATCCCTCAAATCTTTCACAGCATGTTAGCGTTTTTCCACATTTAAAAACAATTTGGAAAAATGAACTATTTATTTACCAGTGAATCAGTGTCGGAAGGACATCCCGACAAAGTTGCCGACCAAATCAGCGACGCGCTACTCGACCATTTCCTAGCCTTCGACCCTCACAGCCGCGTGGCGTGCGAGACCCTTGTCACTACCGGACAGGTGGTGATTGCCGGCGAAGTGAAAAGCAAGACCTACATCGACCTGATGGAAGTGACGCGCCAGGTGATTAATGGCATCGGCTACAACAAGAGTGAGTACAAATTTGACGCCGACTCGTGCGGCGTGTTCTCGGCCATCCATGAGCAGAGCGGCGACATCAACCGCGGCGTGGACCGCGCCACCAGCGAGGAGCAGGGCGCCGGCGACCAGGGAATGATGTTTGGCTATGCCTGCAACGAGACCCCTAGCTACATGCCCTTGACGCTCGACCTGGCCCACCGCCTGCTGCGCGAGCTCGCCACGCTGCGCAAGAGTGGCGAGATAAGCTACCTGCGCCCCGACGCTAAGAGCCAGGTGACAGTGGAGTATGACGACCAGTCGCGCCGCCCGGTGCGCATCCACACCATTGTCATCAGCACCCAGCACGACGATTTCATCAAGCCCGACGCCACCACCACTCAAGCTCAGGCCGACGAGCAGATGCTTGGGCGCATTCGTCACGACATGGAGACCATCTTGCTGCCTCGAGTCATCGAGCAGCTGCCTGGCGACGTGAAAAGACTCTTTGACAAAGACCTCATCCTCCATGTCAACCCCACCGGCAAGTTCGTCATTGGCGGGCCTCATGGCGACACAGGCCTCACAGGCCGCAAAATCATCGTCGATACCTACGGAGGACGCGGGGCACACGGCGGCGGCGCCTTCAGCGGCAAGGACCCAAGCAAGGTGGATCGCAGCGCTGCCTATGCCGCCCGCCACATCGCCAAGAACGCCGTGGCCGCCGGCATTGCCGACGAGATGCTAGTGCAGGTGTCTTATGCCATTGGCGTGGCCGAGCCCATCAGCCTCTATGTCAACACTTACGGCACCAGCCATGTGGCCATGAGCGATGCCGAGATTGCTCACAAGCTGAGCACCATCTTCAAGATGACGCCTTACGAGATTGAGAAGCGCCTCAAGCTGCGCAACCCCATCTATCAGGAGACGGCAGCCTATGGTCACATGGGCCGCGAGCCACAAGTGGTGACCAAGCACTTCCAGTCGCTCTATGAGGGTGACCGCACCATCGAGGTGGAGCTCTTCACCTGGGAGAAGCTCGACTACGTGGAAGCGCTCAAGACAGCCTTTGGTTTGTAAGGTGTTTTCGTTAGGCTCAGCAAACTCACAACTCCATTCACCACACGTTAAGCGCAGTCTCAAGAAAAAAATTGAGATTGCGCTAAGTTTTTGGTGTTTTTTGGCGTAATCTCCGTTTTTTGTGAGATTGCGCTATGTGAGATTGCGCTAAGTTTTTGGTGGTTTTTTGGCGCAATCTAGAAATCAAGGAAAGAATTGGAATTTTGTAAAAATGCCGCGTGGAGAGCTGTAGAAAACGTCCAAAATGAAACAATGGGGTCAGACCCCGTTGTTTCAAAACAGCTCAAAATGAAACAATGGGGTCAGACCCCATTGTTTCATTTTTGGGTCAAAACAATCACTCAGCCATAGGAAATCGCAATGGCTGAGTAATGTGATTATTGGTGTAAATTCTTGAAAATTAGCAGTTTTTTACAACTCCAAGTCGATGTTGAAGAGCTCGTGCCAGGGCAGGCCCTGCTCGTTGAGCACCTCAAGGAACGGGTCGGGGTCAAACTCCTCCACGTTGTGCACGCCAGGCTTGCACCACAGTCCCTTGAGGAACATCATGGCACCTGTCATGGCTGGCACACCAGTGGTGTAGCTCACGGCTTGCATACCGGTCTCCTGGAACGCGGCATGGTGGTCGCAGTTGTTGTAGATGTAGTAGGTGAGTGGCTTGCCGTCCTTGCCCGTGCCACTGATGCGGCAACCTATAGAGGTCTGGCCGGTGTAGTTCTCGCCCAGGTCTTGCGGGTTGGGTAGCACCGCCTTGAGGAACTGCAGCGGCACAATCTCCACGCCGTTATAGATGATGGGGTCAATGCGCGCCATGCCTATGTCTTGAATCACCCGCAGGTGGGTGAGGTATTCCTCGCCAAAGGTCATCCAGAACCTGGCTCGCTTGATGGTGGGGTAGTTAATCACCAGCGACTCGAGTTCCTCGTGATACATGAGGTAGCTCTCGCGCGGCCCAATCTCGGGGTAGGTCAGCGGCTTGTGAATCTCGAGGGCACCAGTCTGCACCCACTTACCGTCCTCCCAGTAGCGCCCTTTCTGGGTAATCTCGCGTATGTTAATCTCGGGGTTGAAGTTGGTGGCAAAGGCCTTGCCGTGGTTGCCAGCATTGCAGTCCACGATGTCGAGGTAGTGAATCTCCTTGAAATGGTGCTTGGCGGCACGCGCGGTATAAACGCCACTCACGCCGGGGTCGAAGCCGCACCCCAAGATTGCGGTGAGCCCGGCTTTCTCGAAGCGCTCGCGGTAAGCCCACTGCCAGCTGTACTCGAAGTGAGCCTCGTCGCGCGGCTCATAGTTGGCAGTGTCGAGGTAGTTCACGCCACACTCCAGGCAGGCATCCATGATAGTGAGGTCCTGGTAAGGCAGCGCCACGTTGATTACCAGCTTGGGCTGGTGCCGCTTGAACAAAGCCACCAGCTCTGGCACGCTGTCGGCATCTACCTCGTCGGTGGTGATATTAGGTGCTCCAATGGCCTTAGCCACAGCATCACATTTAGCCTTGTGCCGCGAAGCGATTACTATCTCGTTAAACACGTCGGGATTTTTAGCGCACTTGTGTGCCACCACGGTTCCCACACCGCCACAGCCGATGATGATTACTTTGTTCATTATTGTAAAGGAGTTAAAGGGGGGAAAGGAATTAAAGGAGTTAAAAAAATAAGGGAAAGGAGGGAGAGACGCTTTGTGATGGCTTCTCTCTTCTTTTTTATTTTATTTGTTTCGCTCTATGATATACTGGAAAATCGACTTCAGCGCTTGGGTACACTCGCCATCACCATATTTGTCGAGAAGGCTGGCGGCTGTCGCGTAGAGTTCGTGCATCTTGTTGTAGGCATAGTCGATGCCACCACAATCTTTAGCCCACTCCACCAGGCACTCGATATCGCTCTCGCTGTAGCTGGGCTGGTTGATGAGACCAAGCATGTACTCACGCTCGGGCCGCTCGGCTAGCGAGAGGGCATAGATCAGTGGCAGGGTCACTTTCCCCTCGCGCAGGTCGTTGCCAGTGGGCTTGCCCACGATGGGGTCGTTGAAGTAGTCGAAGGTGTCGTCCTTAATCTGGAAGCACAGGCCCAGCAGCCGCGCAAACTCGATGAGCTCTTCCAGATGGGCGCGGTCGGCTCCAGCAGCTATACCGCCCACTTCCACACAGCTGGCAAATAGCGATGCGGTCTTCTTGTTGATGATTTCAAAATAGGCCTCCTCGGTGATAGTGTGGTTGCGGGCAATGTCATACTGGTTCACCTCCCCGAGCGAGAGGTCGGCACCTAGCGTGGCAAGCACCTTGAGGATGTCTTTGTTGCCAGTCTCGACGGCACACACCAGAGCCTTGCTCACAAAAAAGTCGCCCACTAGCACCGCGATGTGGTTAGTCCACACGCCATTGATGGTGGCGATGCCGCGTCGCTCCTTGCTGTCGTCAATCACGTCGTCGTGAATGAGCGAGGCGTTGTGCAATATCTCTATAGCAGCACCTGCCGTTATCACTTGCCTATTGATGCCCCCCATGAGCTTGCCGCTGATAAGTGCCAGCATGGGCCGCAGCTGCTTGCCTTTAACTTTCAAGAAATTAAAGACTATGGAGTTCATTAATTGGTTGTCGCTTGTGAGAGCCTCTTCAATAATCTTGTTGAGCTGGGCAAGTTCGTCACCAATCAAAAGCTTTATGTCATTGAGGTTTTTCATAACTTTTAGAGCGCAAAATTAGCAATAATATTTATGGTGGGCATAATTTTTGGTAAGTTTTTTGCAAAAGATAATCAAGTGAAGAATAAAGAAAAAGACTTTTTTTGTTTAAAAATATATATTATTCAAGGATTATTTCTACCTTTGACGCATTGAAACATGGACTTTACATCAATTGAATTTTATACTATAGCCTTTTTCCTGGCAATGGTTTTTGTTGGGTTTTTCGTCAGGCAAAAGAAGATTGCGCCGGCAACCTCGGTGATAAGTTCGCTAAACCTTGCCCCCGCGCCACCGCAGCACGAGGCCACGAGCAAGCTCAGGCTCCGTGCCCATGCCGACGGTTCGGTGACCATAGAGCGTGAGGGGCTGCTACTGTGTGACGGCGAGACGGTAAACCTCATTGCCACTATCATCGACGACAAAATCACCATTGAGGAAAAGAAAGGTAAAATATCGGCCTTTGGCGGCAAAGAGAGTGCCTATAACGGACATGTTGACGTGACATTTTTTCTTGAAAACAACAAGAACTATCTTCGCTACGAGAGCAGCGTGGCAGGACAGTGGTGCAAGCTCGCCTTCAACAACTATGCTGGAAATATAGTGGAAAAGGAACTGAGCTACTGAAAACCCACACAATATTTTCAATAAAATTCCGTTATATGGGTTAAGGTGTGTTGCATAGTCACCTAAACTTGAAAACTGCAAAAACAAAACACTGAAGACATGATAAAAAAATTATTCTTGGCACTTTTCCTCACCTTGCCGTTGCTGGCAAATGCCCAGCTTGGTGCAGGACAATGGAAAATTCACTCCAATTTCGTTGGCTCCTCAGCCACTAACTGCATCGACGCTGGCGACAAAGTGTATTATCTCACTAAAGGCAGCCTCTACTGCTACGACAAGCAGCAGCAGAGCAACACAGCACTCGATGTCAACAACATGATTAACGGCCTGGTAATAAGCCAGATTTATTACAATTACTCAAAGCAGTATCTTGTTGTCGCTTATTCTGATTGCAACATCGACATCATCAAGTCTAGCGGAGAGGTAATTAACGTGCCGGCCATTAAGGAAGTGGTCATGCACAAAGCTAAAAAAATCAACAACGTGAACTTCAGCAACGGCAGGATGTATGTTGCAACATCGTTTGGATACATCATGCTCGACGACGAGACCTTCGACATCAAGGAAGTGCGAAACTATGAGCTGAATGTGGCATCGGTGGCCGAGGTGGGACCCTACAAGGTGATGAGCCTGGGCAGCAAGTTCTACTACTGCGATGCCAACGAGCAAGTGGAGACCGCTCAACAGCACAAGCAGGTGGCTAATGCCAAGGGCGACGGCCTCATCATGCCTATCAATGACAACAAGTTCTTCCTCTCGTGCAATGCCACGTTCCAGATTGTGACCATTGGTCACGGCACCGACAGCCTGGGCGTTGACACGCTCAATTTCACTCTCAAGCAGGTGGTAGCGGCTAAACCCGCCACCGTGCAGCCCTATCCGGCAGGCTTTGTGGCCAGCTTCCCAGCCAAGAATTACTACTATACCATCTTGCCCGATGCCAGCAAGACCACAAAAGTCACTGGCAACAAAATCATGACAAGCCAGGAAGAAGGCAACTGGTGGACACTGGGTGCCGATGGACTGACTCATGTGGTGGCTGGCACAGCAACCGAGAACACGACCCCCAACGGCGTGAGCATCAGTGCCAACGCCTACTGGAGCACCTACGACCGCTTGCAGCAGCGCGTGCTGGTGTGCCGCACTACCGACAACACCGTACTGCCTACCGCCAACAGCGGTGCCAAAACCGAGATAAACTCCTATAACGGCACCGCCTGGAGCAATATCACTCCGGCCAATGCGCCTAACAACCAGGGCAACCTGTGGCTAGCAATCTCACCCAACGAGCCCAACACCTACTACTACTGCTGCCGCCTTGACAGCGGAGTGTGCAAGGTGCAGGACAATATGGTAGTGGCAAAATACAAGGCCACCAATAGCCCTTATGCCACCCGTTGCGCGGGCATCAGTTTTGACTCCAAGGGCAACCTGTGGGTAGCCCAGTCGCGCAGCGCCAACAACATCGACGCCTTTGCCATCTCCCCTCAAAACCAGCTGCTCACCGAGGTCGATTCTTCCATGTTTGTTATCAACGACATGGGAGGCGCTTGCTACAGCGGAGGCTTCAAGCGCATCACCTTTGGCATAGGCGCTGGCGACACCAAGGTGTTCTCGGCTGGCGACTGGGGAGCCAGCTTGGTGTTCTGGAACAACAACGACGACTTGAGCCTTAAGCAATATAAGTCATTTAAGTCTCTTACCGACCAAGACAACAAAAGCTACACCGCCTACTACTGGATGTGCATCCGTCCCGACAACGACAGCATCTTGTGGCTGGGAAGTGAGATGGGCGTCATCTCGCTTGACCCACGCCAAGCCTTCGACGATGACTTCCGTGTGAACCGCATAAAGTACACCAAGAATGAGGGCTTTGACGACAGTGGTGTGCTCCTCGATGGCATTCATGTGACTTGGATTGATGCTGATGCCAGCAACAACAAGTGGATTTCTACCAACACCTCGGGAGTGTATTTCGTCAGTCCCGATGGCTCAGAGATTTACAAGCACTTCGACACCACCAACAGCCCGCTACCCAGCGACCAGGTATATAGCGTGAGCTGCAACCGCGCCACCAACTCTGTGGTCATGGTCACTCCTAATGGCGTGGTAGAGTACTTCCCCGATGTCACCCCCGCCGAGGACGACTACAGCAACGTCTATGCCTTCCCCGAGCTGGTGAAGCCCGACTTCACTGGCATGGTGACCATTAAAGGCCTGATGGCAAACTCTAACGTGGTGATCACCGACATCGACGGCAACGTGGTCAAGACTCTGGTCTCTGACGGCGGCATAGCCCTGTGGGATGTGTGCCACGACAATGGTGTGAGAGTAGATACCGGCATCTACAAGATTTATGCCTCACAAGGCGACACCGCCACCACTGGTGAGCCCTTGACGCAAATCGCCGTCATCAAGTAAGAAAAATGGCCATTGGCGGCAAGGCAGCACCGCCACCATCGCATAAAATAAACGCAGGGTTCCAACACTGGAGCCCTGTTTTTTTGCTGTGATTTTGCTGGCCATACAATTTTAATGCCATTTCTGTCGTTATATAATATAAAACTAATTCAATGGAGTTTAGAGGTTAGAGTTGAGTGATTGGAGATGAGATCACTAAATTTCCACTCATTAGCCATAACGCACTAAGCATTAATTAGTGAGCAAGTTAACATCTTGCGAAATATAAGTAAAAACTAAAAATGACACTATGATTCGCAAAAGCCTTTTCACCCTAGTGGTTTCGCTAGTAACCTTAATCGCCAGTGCACAGATAGGCTCTGGGCAATGGAAGATACACCCCTATTTTGTTGAGGAGAAAGTCACTAACTGCGTAGATGTGGGAGACAAAATTTATTATCTGGTGAGTGGCAGCCTGTTTTGCTATGACAAAGCAAGCCAGAGCAACACCTCGGTTGATGTAAACGGCGCCATCAACGATGTGAACATTAAGCAACTCTACTATAACTACGACAAGGATTACCTGTTTATTGCCTACGACAACTGCAACATCGACATCATCAAAAATGACGGCACAGTGGTCAACGTGAGCGCCATCAAGGATGTGGTGCTCAACATGAACAATGTTAAAACCATTAATGACATCACCTTTGGCGATGGAATTACCTATGTCGCAGCATCGTTTGGATACATCACTATCGAGGACGAGACCTTCAGGGTGAAGGAGGTGAGACACTACAGCCTACCCTTGCCCTCAGTGGCTCAAGTGGGTGATTACAAGATAATAGTTCGCCCCGACAAGTTTTTCTATTGCCTGGCAAGCGAGCAAATGGAGATTTTTACCCGTCACAAAAATGTGGAGAACCCCCTGGGCACCGGAAAAGCCTTTCCCATCGACAACAACCACTTTTTCTTTACTGCCAGCAACTCTTTCTATATCGTTGAGATAACGCCCAACCAGGACGGCACACTCACATTTACACCCACACTGCTCACCTATGAGCTGCCGGCTGCCATACAAAAGTGCCCCAGCGGTTTCGTAGCCAGCAACTTCAACAATGGCACCGCGGGCTTCTACTACACCTTCAACAGCGACGGCAGCAATGCCACGCGTCACACTGGCGACGGCGTTTACACCTCGCACCAGCAAGACGACTGGTGGATCATGAGCAAGAATGGACTCACACACCAGGTGAATGGACAGGTTATCGACACCGCCAAGCCTAACGGCATCTCTATTAAGGCAAGGGCCTACTGGAGCACCTACGACCCCTACCAGCACCGCGTGCTGCTCACGCGCACCGCCGAGAACCGTGTGCTCGAATTTTATGACTCCACCACTGGCACCGAAATCGACTATTGGGACGGCTCGCTATGGCACAAACTCCCCGTGCCTAACAATTTAGCCAATGGCGGCAACTTCTGGATTGAAGTCTCGCCCAACGAGCCCGACACTTATTTCTTCTGCTACCGCAGGAATGACGGAGTGGCCAAGGTGAAGAATGGCAACGTGGTGACATGTTACAGCCCAAGCAATGGCCCCCTGAGCAACCGCGGCATGGCAATAAAATTTGACTCCAAGGGAAATCTGTGGATGGCGCAGCCACGCAACCCCAACATTGACGTGGCGGCAATCAGCGCTCAGAACCAGCTCCTCAACGAGGTCAATGCCTCACACTTCGTCACCAACAACCTGGGCAATTCGTGCTATACCGGGGCCGATGGCGGCTTCAAGCGCATGACCTTCGACATTGGCGCGGGCGACACCAAGGTGTTCTCGGCCGGAAACTACAACGACCCTCTCATCATCTGGAACAACAACGAGGACTTGACGCTGAAGCAGTACAAAGTGTTTGAGTCTTTCTTCGACCAAGACAACAAATACTATTCAACCTACGGATGGGTGTATATCAAGGCCGACAAGGAAGGTATGATTTGGATTGGTACCGTGAGCGGAGTCATCTCGTTTGACCCACGCCAGGCCTTCAGCCCCGACTTCCGCATCAACCGCATTAAGCTAACCAAAGAAGAAGGCAATGTGGTGAACGAGGTGCTGCTCGAGGGCACACAAGTCAACTGCATCGATGTGGATGGACAAAACCGCAAGTGGATAGCCACCAACACTAATGGCATCTACCTCGTCAGTGCCGATGGCTCAGAAATCATCAAGCATTTCAACACTAGCAACAGCCCCATGCCTAGCGACCAAGTATATAGCGTGTGCTACAACCATTCCACCAACTCGGTGCTCGTGGTCACCAGCAACGGCGTGCTCGAATACTACAGCGACATGACACCGGCAGCCCCCGACTACAGCAATGTCGTTGCCTACCCCAACCCCGTGAGCTCGTCGTTCACCGGATATGTCACCATCAAGGGACTCATGGATAACTCCACCGTGGTCATCACCACTGCCACTGGCACCCCCATAGCCACCCTTCACAGCAATGGAGGCATTGCCATGTGGGATGTGTGCAACGCCTATGCCACACCAGTGGGCACAGGCATCTACAAGGTTTATGCCGCACAAGGCACCACACCCAGCACCACTGGCAAACCACTAGCAAAAATCGCAGTGATTAAATAATGGGCTCAACGCTCATGAGCTGAGGCCTAAAGCCTAAAAAAGACGAAACAATGAAACATATCATCACTATGGTAATAGCGCTTGCAGCAATGACAACGCAGGCGCAAAGCGACTATGGCAAGTGGATACTACACCCCATGTTTGCCGGCGAGAACATCACTAACTGCATCGACACTGGCGACGAAGTGTATTACCTTGCCAGCAACAACCTTTATCGCTACGACAAGGAATCTCAAGAGAATGAGCACCTGAACCGTGCCAACGACCTCAGCGACTCGGGAGTAAAGAACATTTACTACAACCCCGACAAGAACTACATCATGGTGGCCTACCAGAACTCCAACATCGATGTGATAGACGTGAGCAGTGGCAATGTGAGCAACATGAGCGACATCAAGAATGCCGACATCGCCGCATCTAAAACCATCAACGACATCACCTTTGCCAGCGGCAACAGGGCTGTGGTGGCAACCGATTTTGGCTTCGTGATCTACAACGACAGCAAGCTCGAGGTGGTATCGTCGTTCATCAGTGACGTGGCTATGCAAAGCGCCATAATACAAGGCGACTATTTCATAGCCAGCCATGAAGGCACCTTCTATTATGCCCCAGCATCGAAGCACATACAGCACATCAGCGATTTCAAGACCGCGCAGGTGGGGCTCACCGGATCCATGGTGCCCATTGCCGACAACCTCTTCTTTGTGCTCACGGGCAACCAGCTGAGCCTGGTCACCACCACTGCCAATGGCGAGACACTATCGTTCACTCCAGCACAGGTGGCAACAGGGAAACCCATAGCAGTGCACAAGATGCGCGACGCAGGATATGTGATTAGCTTTGGCAATGCCGACTATCACTACACCACTAACGCCAGCGGTGCCGAGGCAGTGCGCCACCAGGGCGGTGGCATCTACAGCTCCCTCACCAGTGGTGGCGACGCTTGGTACCTCGACAACGAGGGGCTGCATCACACTAGCGGTGAAACAGTTACCGACAATGTGGTGCCTAACGCCATCTCTATCTCCACAATACCATTCTGGATGATATATGACATCGCCAATGAGAAGCTAGTGCTCACCAGCACTAGCGACAATGCCGTCCTTGACGACCTGCTCGACCGCGACGTCAACTTCACGCTCGCTAACAAGACGCAGTTCAACACCTTCGACGGCGTCTCCTGGCAAGACATCACTCCCGCCGAGATGCCTGAGCCCGACGCCGAGGGCAGCTACTGCCCACAATGGTTTGTGTTCTCGCCCAATGAAGCTGGCACCTACTACTTCAGCACCCGCAAGAAGGGCATCTACAAAGTCACTAATGGCAAGTTTGTGGCCAACTATGTGGGCGAGGAATGTGGGTTCATCAAGAAAACCCGCATGCCAGCACTGAAATTTGACTCTCAAGGCAACTTGTGGATTATACAGACCACCGACGAGGATAACCCCGTGCGCGTGCTCACGCCGTCAAAGCAGACCAAAGCGCAACTCACACCCGACGACTTTATCTACAACAAAACCCAGCACATTAGCAACCTGTACCACAGCAGCTTTAAGCGCACGCAGCTCACCATTGGCGCTGGCGACACTAAGGTGGCGGCAAGCGGACATTACCAGAAACCCATCGTGATCTGGAACAACAACAGCGACCTCTCGGTAAAGAGCAGCATCTCGTTTGCCTCGGGCACTCTACCCGACCAGGACGGCAAGAACATGGCATGGTATGACATTCGCGCTCTCACTGCCGACAACAACGGCATGGTGTGGATGGGAACCACTTCGGGAATGATAGCTTTCGACCCTAGCAAGGCGTTTGAGCCTGGCTTCCACGTCACCCACATCAAGGTGCCACGCAACGACGGCACTAACCTTGCCGACTACCTGCTCGACGGCCAGACCATCAACTGCATCGCCGTGGATGGCGCTAACCGCAAGTGGATAGGCACCAACGAGTCAGGACTATTCCTCGTGAGTGCCGACGGGCAACAGGTGCTCAAGAACTTCAACGCCAGCAACAGCGTGCTCGGCACTAACCAAATCTATCAGGTGTGCTGCGACCCAACAGGCAACGCCGTCTTCGTCACCACACCTTTTGGCGTGGCAGAGTATGTGAGCGACGCCACTCCAGGGCAACCTAGCTTCAGCAACATCTATGCCTATCCTAACCCCGTGCGTCCCGACTACGGAGGACCTATCAACATTACCGGACTCATGGAGAACTCCCTCGTGAAGATTGCCGACCCCTCGGGCAACGTCATCTGCTCACTAAAGTCAACTGGCGGCATGGTGTCGTGGGACGGCTGTAACGCGAACGGCGACTTAGTGCCCACCGGCGTTTACACCATCATCGCCTCACAAGCCGACGGCTCCGCAGCTGGCACTGCCAAGGTGCTTATCGTAAGATAACGGCCGATGCCACCAATCAAAAACGGCGAATTTAGCCAATTTAGCGAACTACCACGCTGAAATATTCAAAACGGCGAATTTTGCCAATTTAGCGAACTGCCACGCTGAAATATTCAAAACGGCGAATTATGCCAATTTAGCGAACTGCCACGCTGAAATATTCAAAACGGCGAATTATGCCAATTTAGCGAACAATATATCCGTAACTATCAACAATCAAACCAAATATGACTCAAGCAATTTATAGAGCATCCCTTTAAAGTTCGCGCACTATCATTGCTTACATCGTTGACCAAGTGGCGAGGGCAGTCCACCTCACAAGCTTATTTTTTAAAACAAACTCACTATTTTCTTTTCATAAAACACGTGAGAAGTGACGTCGCTGCTTTCACTTTGCAACTTGACAAGCGATGAGAAAAACGATTTTTGTTAAAATTTGGACTGTTAAAAAAATATGATTTTAACAATTACCATGCGATAAAAAACTGAGAACCTCGCCACCCGCGCTCATTCACGCCCTTAGAAAACACGCAATTCTCGGCTACATATAACACTGAAATTCAACCACAAAAATTCTGCGCAGCATTATTAACACGACTTGAAGCCACTAAATCAAGCACCATATTGTTAACATATTAAAATTTATGAATAAAAAATCAAAATAGCAAAATTAGAGAACAAACCCCACCCCAAAAAGTTAAACTTTAAAATAATTTTGCCACATTTATCATAAATATATAACTTTGCAATCGTTGTTTCGCATGGTCTCAGCAACTATAAGAAAGTAAAACGACACAGAAAAACAAGCCTCTTTTTACAACCCTTAGAACCACACCTGAAGCCAACTGCGAGCAACCTACAACACTACCTTTAAATACAAAAATGAACTTATTTATTTCGAGTATAAAAATTGAAGTTTAATCATTAATTGTTTACTGTATGAAGAGACTTTTATCAACTCTGATGGTCGTGTGCCTCATTGCGCTAGGCGCTTCGGCCAAGATCGTTAAAGGTAAGGTCGTCAGTGCAACCGACAACGAACCACTCATCGGCGCTAGCGTGCAGGCAGTGGGTTCCAATCAAGGCACTGGCACCGACATTAACGGTGAATTCACAGTAACCGTCAACGACAATGTCACTCAGCTGCGCGTGAGCTACGTGGGCTACAAAGAGCAGACTGTTGCGGTTACAAGTTATGTAACAGTAGCCCTTGAGGAAGACGACCTCACTCTCGACGAGGTGATGGTAGTGGCCTACGGCACAACCAAGAAGACCTCGTTTACTGGTTCGGCACAAGCCATCAACAACAAGAAGATTGAGACACGCCCCATCACCAGTGCCACCAAGGCCCTTGAGGGTAACGTGGGCGGCATCCAGGTGGGAGGCACTTCTGGCCAGCCAGGTGCCGATGTTGCTATCCGCATTCGCGGTTTCGGCTCCATCAATGCCAGCAACAACCCTCTCTATGTGGTTGATGGCATTCCTTATGATGGCTCATTAAGCGATATCAACCCCAACGATATCGAGAGCATGACCGTCTTGAAGGATGCATCGGCTGCTGCGCTGTATGGTGCTCGTGGTGCTAACGGTGTGATCATGATTCAAACCAAGAAAGGCTCTGAGGGCCGCACCAATGTTACATGGCGCTCTACTATTGGTTGGTCTAACCGTGCAACTCCACGCTACGAGACCGTTAGCCAAAAGGAGTTCGTTCAACTCTTCTATGAGGGCTTGACAAGCTACTTTGAAGTTGACAACGGAATGGATCGCGCTACAGCCGAAGCCTATAGTCAATATTATCTTGGTGGCGAGCTCGGTGGCGAGATGTACAACCCATTCAAGAACTACACCTTCGACAACATCATCAATCCCGAGACCGGCATGGTATATGATGACGTCAAGAGTGCATGGAACGAGGACTGGTATGACAGTGTGATTCGCAAGAGCGCTTTCCGTCACGAACACGTGCTCTCTATCAACGGTGGAACAAAGAAGACTCAATACATGTTCTCTCTCGGTTACTTGAAGGAGAACGGCTTCTTGAAGACCACAAGCTTCGAGCGCTACAGCGCACGTGCCAACGTCAACAGCCAAATCAACGACTGGTTGGCAGCCAACATCAACACCTCGCTAGGTCACTCTAAGAGCAACTTCAGTGACTATGACGACACCAGCTACAGCAACCCCTGGTTTACAGCACAGTTCATCAATCCATTGTTCCCTGTTTATCTCAAGGACGAGAATGGCAACAACCAGCTTGACCCTGAAGGCAACATCCAGTTTGACTGGGGTGAGGGTGACCGCATTGGTAACCTTAACGACTTCAACTCGCTTGGCATGCTTCTGATGGACAAGGCTAGCAACGTTCGCGACGTTGCAGGCCTGCGCACTGGCATCACTATCGGTAGCGACCTCGAGAAATATGGCTGGCGACAGGGCATCAAGCTGGCAGTGAACTTTGGTATGGACTATGTTAACCGCAACCGCTTGTTCTACATGAACTCACAGCATGGCAACCAAGCCAATGCTCATGGCTTGCTCGAGAAGATGAACTATCGCACTCAGAGCTACACTTTCAACCAGCTGCTCTCTTGGACACGCACCTTCAACAAGGTTCACAACATCGACTTCCTGATTGGCCACGAGTGGTATGCCTACAAGTGGAACTACCTGTTTGCTGAGCGCACCAACATCGTTGACGGCATCTACGAACTTAGTGGCGGAGCCAACGTTTCGGACAACAACTCTTATCAATATGATTACCGCATCAACTCTTTCCTGAGTCGTTTCAACTACAACTATGATGACCGCTACTATCTGTCGGCATCGCTGCGTAGTGATGCCTCGTCGCGCTTCCACAAGAAACACCACACTGGCACATTCTGGTCGGTGGGTGCCAACTGGCGCATATCAAAAGAGGCTTTCATGCAGAACGTTGACTGGATCCAGAACCTGAGCTTGAAGGTCAGCTATGGTGAGCAAGGTAACGACAACATAGGCACTTACTATGCATGGCAACAGCTCTTCGACTTGGGTTACACTAACTCAAGCAATGTGGGTGCTTTTGTTCAGTCTCTTGAGAATCAAGAAGTAAGCTGGGAGAAGAACTCTAACCTCAACGCAGGCTTTGAAGCTGCACTGTGGGGTGGACGCTTGCGCATCGACTTCGAGTACTTCTACAAAAAGACTACCGACATGCTGCTCAACTTCCCAATGGCACTCTCTACTGGTTTCACCGGTTATCTCGACAATGTGGGTGACATGCGCAACACCGGTTTTGAGTTGAAACTCGGCGCTACACCAGTTCGCACTAAAGACCTGGAGTGGAACATTGAGATGATGCTCAACCGCACTAACAACAAGGTGCTTAAACTCACTGGCGACACCGACGAGATCCTCAACGGCATCCGCTCTATCAAGGTGGGCATGCCCATCTACACCTATTATATGAGCAAGGGTGCTGGTGTTGACCCCGACACTGGTCTGCCTCTGTACTGGGCTGTTGATGAGGAAGGCAATGAATACAAGACTAGCGACTACTATGAGGCTAACGCCAACAAGTACTATCTGGGAAGCCGCATTCCTAAGCTTTATGGTAGCATTGGCACCGACCTCACTTGGAAAGGCTTTGGTCTCTCAATTTTGACCACTTATTCTTTAGGTGGTAAAGTCTATGACTCTCTTTATGCTGGCATCATGATGGGCCTTAGCTCTGGCAACAGCACTTGGCACAAAGACGCCTTAAAACGTTGGCAGAAACCTGGCGACATCACCGATGTTCCACGCATCCAGCTTGACGACTATCGCGACTGGCCAGAGGTTACCAGCGACCGCTACCTCATCGATGCGTCTTACTTTGCTATCAAGAACATCACTCTTTCTTATAATCTGCCACGCACTTTCTTGAACAAGATTGGCATCCAGGGTGCTAAGGTATTTGCCTCGGGCGACAACCTGTGCCTCTTCACCCACCTCAAGGGCATGGATCCTCAGTACAACTTCACTGGTGGTACTAACTATGACTACAGTCCTAACCGCACCTATACAATTGGTGTAGAAGTTAACTTCTAATTAAAAGAAAGGAGATTACAATGAAAAAATTTATATATGCTATAATAGCTATTGGTGGACTTCTCTCGTTGAGCGCTTGCTCCGAGGATAGCCTTGTCACCACTCCCACCGATGCACTTGACTACGAAACCATGATGAGTGACCCCGACCATGCCATGGTGGCTATTGATGGTGTTTACCGCTCAATGTACACTGCCGGATGGTCAACAGAGTTCAATGTTCATCAGTGCTTTGGTATCAGTGCCTACAATTTGGCAGCCGAGCTTATGGGCGATGACATGATGATGGGAGCCGCCGGTTCGGGGTGGTTCTGGTATGACCACGTTTACAATGTTAAAGCCCGCTACACAAGCGACGGATGGCGCTCCTATGACTTGTGGAACGGCCACTACAAATGGATCGCTAACGCCAACTACGTTATCGACGCAATGGAGAAATATGAAGCTAATGAGAACGATGCCGAGACTAAGGATTATGTACTTGGTCAAGCCTACGCAATTCGCGCTTACAGCTATTTCATGCTTTCTCAGTGGTTCGCTCGCACCTACAAAGGACATGAAAGCGACCCATGCGTGCCCATCTATACTCAGCCCACTTACAAGGGCACCACAGGTCAAAAACGCGCAACAGTTGCCGAGGTCTATGCACAAATCGACAATGACATCAACAAGGCCTCTGAGTTGCTCGAAGGAATACCTCAACAACACCCAACCAACATGAGCTATGACGTTGTTCAGGGTATCCGCGCTCGTGTAGCTCTCGTCGAAGAGAATTGGGCTGTTGCCGAAGATGCTGCACAAAAGGCTATCGCAAGCACTAGTGCACAAATCATCAGCACCAAGGACTTTGAGGGCAACAACGACGTGAAGAACGACAACGTGATGTGGGGTGCCGAGATCATCGCGCCTCAAGCTGGTGGCTATGCAAGCTTATATGCTCACATGGACACATGCGCTAGCTATGGATTCCGTGCGCCCAAGTTGATGACACAATCACTCTACGACAAGATGTCGGAAACCGATACCCGCAAGGCTATCTGGTTCCCCGTAATGCCAAAGGGCAGCGTTGGTTATGGTAAGCACCTGCAGCGCAAGCTCACATTCAGCGACCCAGCACAGTGGCTAGGCGACTACATCTGGATGCGTGTAGAGGAGATGTACCTCATCGCTGCCGAGGCAGAGTGCCGCCAAGGCAAGGATGGTGAAGCTAAAGACCACCTTATGGCTCTGATGGAGAAACGCGATCCTAACTACACCTGCGACAAGACTGGTACCGCTCTTGGAGCTCTCACTAGCGATGAGACAGGCTCACTGCTCGAGGAGATTATCCTGCAACGCCGCATTGAGCTGTGGGGCGAGGCAGGACGCATCTTCGACATCAAGCGTCTGCACCAGGGATTCGTACGCAACCCGGCTGATGGATGGGCTACTGCTGCAAGACTCACCAACCATCCAGCTACTGCCGATCCCGAGAGCTACTGCTGGGTTCTCACTATCCCACAGGCCGAGTTTGACGGTAACGCTAATCTGACTCTTGCTAATGACCAGAACCCACTTGGTGATTATCCCAATTAATTTCCAGCAACAGCTGGGCGATTAAATAAGCATTAAAATAGTCAAGGGCCGCACGCTTCACACCGTGCGACCCTTGATTTTTATGTCTCAGCCGTTAAGAGATTATTCTACTTAAAAAATAAAAACAAGGCCTATTTTGTTGTCCGATTAAAGATTATGAATCTTCTACTATCGATAATCAATGTGTAGAGTGATAAAGGTTAGAGATGAGTGTTAAGTGGTGAGACTGCCCCATTGCCTCGTCAGCTCGTTCCTTGTTCCTTGTCAGCTTGCCGGCAGGGCACGCCTTATGTCACTACTCGCGGAAGCTGCTGCCGCCCAAGAACTCACGGATGAGACTAGTGCCTGGGATGACGGTGGCGCGGCTTCCAGGAATGGTGCTTGGGATGGCAACAGGGGTGTCGTCAATAGCCTTGAAGTAATGCAGAAAGCGCAGCAGGCGACTGGCAACGGCATACTCTGGCACATTGTTAGGCACTTGCTTGAGGATTGCCTCGGCCTGATTCTTCATCACTGCCAGCTCAAAGAGCAGCGACGAGTTGAGCATGGCGTCGGCATTCTCCTGATAGGGGAAGATCCATTTCTCCTCGCCACGGCGCACGCTGGGCCAGCGGGCAATGGTAGCCCGCGCGTCGGCACCACGGTATTTGTAGTCGCGCACGATGCGCCTCAGCAGGCGGTTGTCGCTGGTCGATACCCAGTTGTGGTCGTCGATGCTCAGTGTGGTGAGGGCACTCACATACACCTTGTATTTCATCGTCTCGGCAATTTCCTTGGTCAGCTCAGGGTTCAGGCCGTGGATGCCCTCCATGAGCAGGATATTGTTCTCCTTGAGCTGCAGGGTGTCGCCACGATATTCGCGCTCACCAGTCTGGAAGTTGTAGGTGGGCATTCTCACCTCCTCGCCATTGATGAGTGCTTTGAGGTCTTTGTTGAATTGCTCCAGGTCGAGGGCATAGAGCGACTCGTAGTCGTAATCGCCATTCTCGTCGCGTGGGGTGTGAGCGCGATCCACAAAGTAGTTGTCGAGCGAGATGACCTTAGGCACTATATAGTTGGTGAGCAGCTGAATGGCGAGTCGCTTGCTCGAGGTTGTCTTACCGCTCGATGAGGGTCCGGCGATGAGCACCACGCGGGCGCCTCCCTCGTGATAGCGGCGAGTGATGTCGTCGGCGATGCGTGAGAACATCTTGTCGTGCAGAGCCTCGGCAACGTTGATGATGTCGGGGGCCCACCCTTTCTCTATACCCTTGTTGAGGGTGCCCACATCGTCGAGCCCCACGATGTCGTTAAACTTCACATAATTGGTAAAAGCCTTAAACATCTTCTCCATGGGATAGGACTTGTGGGGCTTAGTCACGTCGGTGGGGTCTGGGCCGAGCAGCAGCATCCCTTCCTTGTAGGGCTCTAAATCAAAGCCCTTGATGTAACCCGTGGATGGCGCCAGCGGCTCGTAGTAGCTGTCGATGATGTTGTCGAGCTTGTAATAGACGGTGTAGAGGTCGCTGCTCGACTCGAGCAGGCGCACCTTGTCGTTGAGACCCTGCTTGCGGAACATCTCCACCACGTCGGTGGTGAGGCGCTCACGGCGCACAAACTTGATGTCTTGATCCACAATCTGCTGCATGCGAGCCTTGATGCGCTCAATGTTCTCGGGCGTTAACAGGTCCTCGTCGTGCTTGATTTTGCAGTAGAAGCCCCCCGAGATGCTGTGCTCGATGCGCAGTCGCTTGCCAGGGAACATGTCCTCAATGGCTTTATAGAGCACCATGCACAGCGAGTGGATATACACCCTTATCCCCTGAGGGGCCAAGGGCTCTACAAACTCCACCATCTTGGGAGAGAACACCGGGTAGGCCAGGTCTTCCACCTTATTGTTAACCATAGCGCAGATGGGCCTGAACGGCAAGCGCTTCTCGATAGTCTCGTATATCTCCTGCAAAGTGTCGCCACCGTCGATGCCGATATACTCTTGTGTGTTCTTGCAATAAATCTTTAAGTCGTTGATCATATTTCTTGGTTTTTAAATTTTCTAGAAAGACAAAGCACACCTTGTCACCACTTTACCCTTAACACTTACTAGCCGATGCTTGCCAGCGCATAGATGGCCGCGTAGCTGAGCCACAGCAGCACCAGCAGCACCCACATCACCTCGCGGCGCTCGTGGCGGCAGTGCCACGCAAAGCCCAGCGAGAGGATGGCATAGAGGGGGAAGAGCATCATCAGCACGCGTTTCATGCCGTCCATCACAAAGCCGCTGTCGTGCAGCAGCGACACGGGCCACCACAGCAGCGGTAGCGCCGAGAGCCCTATCACGAGCTTTATCCAGCCTGGAGTGTGTTCGCCGTCTTCCATTATTTGATTATGTGTGCATTGTCAAATCTTCAAAGGTAGGCATTTTTAAGATAATAGCAAAAAAATTGCGACAAATTATCAAAAAACAAGGTTAAACAACTGCTTTGCAGCCATTTAACCCTAACATAAGTCGGGGTGAGAGGACTCGAACTTCCGACCTCCACGTCCCGAACGTGGCGCGCTAACCAACTGTGCTACACCCCGAACTTGTTGATAAGGGAGATTATATAGTCCCCTAATCAGGGTGCAAAGGTAATAAAAATGTTTTAATATTAGGCTATTTTGTGGCGAAAAATCTATACCTTTAGATAAATAAGGCGGCGTTTCAGCATAAAAATCAAAAAACTTCGATTATTATTTTGTTCTGCTCTCGGCTTGCACTAATTTTAGATAAATTAGGGGACACCTGCAAAAACCTGTGTTAGGATTGAGACATTGGGCATCGAAGATGCCGGGCGGGTCGGAGACCCGACTTCAATCGCAAGACCATGCAACCACGAAGTGCTCGGGGAGATTCAAAAGCCATAGTCGCACGAAGTGCGGTGGGCGGTGCCCGAAGGGCATTTGAACTCGACCCAACATTGAACCCCAAAGGGGTTCGCAGCTTGGTCCCTGCTGAATCTAATGGAATGTGCCCCGCAGGGGAACTTCAACACCAGGTGTGTCAAGTCAGCCTATAATCGTTCCTCTCCAGCCCTGAGCGATCTATCATCTCTTTGTACTCCTGCTCAAAAGTCTGTTCTTTGTGATGCTCACGCTGGCGGTTGATATAGTTAACGATTCTCTCCTTGTCGCGCATGCTGCACGAGAATGCGCCATATTCCTTGCCCCATCCGCTGAACATGGGGAAGTAAACCTGCTGTTTCGCCCACTTGCTGCTGCCCTGCTTGATGTCTCGCACCAAGTCGCTGAGTGCCATCGCCGGC
>Ga0247611_10002530_pt1 | contig 29282 bp, 51 predicted proteins | sample 177DNAGHGhighgp2_FD_192422 | JGI IMG/M metagenome (GOLD analysis project Ga0247611, IMG submission 192422) | Sheep rumen microbial communities from Palmerston North, Manawatu-Wanganui, New Zealand - 1770 DNA GHGhigh gp2 | ecosystem: Host-associated > Mammals > Digestive system > Stomach > Rumen... | reverse complement strand
TTTTTAAAATTTCTGTTTGATCTAAAAAAGAAATTAAAAAAGGGCAATAATTTACTCTTTTTTTTTTTTTTTTTTTTTATAAATTGTAAGTAAAATTTCCAAAACTAATTTTTATTTTAGATTACGACTAGTTCATTCGCCAACTCTGCAAGCAACAAAAAGCCTAGTTAGATTTAATTATCTAACTAGGCTTTATTTTTTTATTTAATTACAACATATCTTTCACTGTCAAGAACTTGAAGAACAAATTCAAGAGCAGTTTTTCCACTACAAAGTTGCTGAAAGATAGAAGGACTCATACCGGAAACAAAAGTAATTCCTTCTTTCATTTCCATTGGAATATTACCACCAGAATTTTTTGCATTAACATTCCAAAATACAAGTCGTGGCATTTTATAACCATGGGCATTCCATTTAGCTTCAATATTTTCCATTAAAGTTTTATACCCAGTATCATCTCTATAATACCGACCTCTTGCTGTATCAAACTGCATGTCTGAAATAATAACAAGACATTCAGGAAGTTCATTTTGTGAGCAATTATTTTTAATAGCTGTTCTTAGCATCATATCAAATGTTGCTTCAATATTTGTATTCTCGCAAAGATTAGTTTGATAAATACGAGATACTTTATCAACAAAGTCAATACCTTCAATTTTAATCAATTGAGGTTTACTACTAAAAGAAATATAATGACCAGCAAAAGGACCACGAGCTTTTTCTGCAAGACACATACCAAGGGAGATTGCTACATCCATAGGAGTACCACCTTTAATACCTCCACTAAGCATTGAACCACTAGTGTCAACAACAGCAAGGGCATCAAGAGACAAAAGATCATCAATAGACTCAAGGAAATTATCCCAATATTTATTTACAACATTACGCTGGATAGGATCAATTTCATTAGAATTAAGATAACCACCCCACCAAGAGTAACTATCTCTTGTAAGATTAATGGCCTGATCTACAATCTCATATGGATAAAGATCTTTAGCATTTACCTTAGTTTCTTTATCACTCATAAAATCTTCATAAGTACGAACTTCTTTTTCACTCTTAGCTCTTTCAAGATCGTGTCTAGCAAAAGCATTACGATATTTAAAACCAGCTTTAGAAGGAATTTTATCAAATTCGATTTCATCCCAACGACCTGCACTCATCAGCCGTTCAAGTACATTGATACGATCTCGCAAAACAGAAAGAGTTTTACGGTATTGTTTATGAGTCATTTGGAGATTCTGACGAAGACAATTAGCTACTTCCTTAGTCTTTGCAGATGAAGTATTAATAGAAGGCATCCACTTTGCCAGCAAACTAACTCCTTCTTTTTCACTTTTAATTACTGAAGTAGAGTCTGCCATTAACTGGTTTTTAATAATTTCAATGCAGTTTTCCCACATTTCAGTATTATAACAAATATAGATTAGATCATCCCAACGACCATATTCAGGAATATATTTAAGATTTCGCTGAGCAGCAGTAGGATAATTCTTAATAAGCCAATGGTAAACTACTCTAAAGAAACGTCTTTCGCCCTGACCACCACGGATATCTCTCATATAGAAAAGACACTTTAGAGCATGGATAGGATCTTCTTCATAAGCATTTTTAAAAAGAAGAATACAATCTTCATCACTACGAGTACGATATGCAGCACCAAGTGCAAAGAAATCACAAAGTGCATTAAGAGTTGACTTGTGTGTAATTGCACTATTCTCTGTGTATGTGAAATTATCTTCTTTCTTTAGGCCATTCATAAATTTATTCATAATAATTATTTCCTTTCAAAGTTTTGATTTCTCTTTAAAAACAAGAGAAAAAAAATGATTTTTTATTTAACTAATATTATTATTTTATTTTTTTATTTTTATATTACTTTATTAAAATATTTATCAATAGGAAAATTATCAAAATATACTGGGATACCATTATTAATAAGATATGGAATTTGATGCTTTGTATATTTATCAATATTAAAAGCTTTACCTTCAAGTAAATAAATATATGTTGCACCATTTAGCCCAAGAGCTTCAGCACAAATATCATAAATTAATTTTTTATATGGGCCAGTTTGAATTTTTTCATCTACTGAACCACTGACGCATTGATATTTTTTTTCAATAATAAATAAATGATTATTATAAATAAAAGCTTCATCAGGAAGAAATTTTTTTCCAAATTCTTTTACCATATCAAATTTATGTTTTTTCATAAGTTTTGGAAATTCATGTTGTTTACAAAAAATAACTTGATCAATATTAATATTGGCATTTTTTAGATTTGTTTTTAAGTCAGTATTAATTTCAAAAATAGCACCAGTTTTTGTATTTGCGCCACCAGTTCCACCTGCAATCATTTTAATTTATTTCCTTTCTAAAAAAATAAATTTATCTTTCTAATTCTTCAAGTATTAAATCTTTAGGTAAAAAATCTTTACATAAATAACATGAACCAAAAGATACTCCATCTTGCGTTTTAGTCATTGAAATATCTTTATAATAATTAATACGTTTATCAAATCCAAGATACTAAATATCTTTTAAATATGGAAATCTTGTTTGTCCTTGTAATGTAGGAATAGGGAGAAGCATTGCGTATGGTTTATTTAATTCAAATAACCGTTTAAGTATATCATCTTTACAAGAAAAAGGTGGATTAGAAATAATTATATCATAATCTTCTTCTGGCTCCCAATAAAAGAAATTTTCACCTGTATCAATATGACTATAAATTATTTTTACATTTGGAATAGTAGAAAGAATTTCAACATATTTACTCTATTGTAAATCGAATGGACACCAAATTGTTAGAGTATTTTTGTTATTTCTTTCTGCATATTGCTATATATATTTAACTAATGGTTTAATAGCATAAGCAGGAGTATATACTTCATCTGATGCCTTATCTGTTTTGGCTGTTAAATAACCTTTATTAAGTGGCATTTAATTTCACTCCTTTGTTTATTTATAATGGTGCGGGTGGCGGGTATCGAACCCACGTCTGCGCCTTAAAAGGGCGCTGCTAAACCACTCAGCTACACCCGCATTATTAAAAAAAAACTAGAATAAAAAAATTATTTTCTTATTCTAGTTTTAATTGGTGCGCGAGGCGGGACTCGAACCCGCACGGTCTAAGACCAAGGGATTTTCTTCACTACTCTATGTTACCATAGCCACATTTCTGTGTTGTAGTCCGGACTATGTCTTCTCCATATCTTATGACTTAGGAGGTTGGTATATAGTCTCTACACATTTATAGGGCTGGTTTTCAATACCATTTAACTTCTGCCTTTTGTCGCCCAAGTTTTTTAGTACAGCTTGTCAAATTGCACTCTTACTATATCCTTGATTCGATACGAAAGCACCCTAATTTAGCTCGGCGTTATCTCATAAAGACTTTCACCGAATTAGCCAACATTCATTTAGGAAGTTTCCTATCCTAATGCTCTCATGAACTTTTCAAAGTCCCTGGTGTCTACCATTCCACCACTCGCGCAAATATATTTTTTTCTAGAACAAGACATATTGAAGTTCAACAATCTTCTATTTAAATGGCGTTGTAAAAAATTTGCTGTATATGTCTTTATCTTATATATATATTATATTATATTTTTTTTAAAAAATCAATTAATAGATTTTTTAATTTTCATTATAATATTCCTCTTCACTTGCTATCATATGCATCATTTTACGAATATCTGCATAACTATAATTTATAGATGGTGCATAGTTCCCATATAAATGTCTGCGTTTACCTTTATTGCGAGTTTTTACACTACACATATGACAACTACAAAAAATAGTATTTTTACTATATTGATGTAAATTATCATACCAAGGTTGTCCATACATATTACCATACCAACTACGCAAATGAATATCTTTATCTAATTCTTTCTTCCTTTTGGCTTTAGTATAATTTTTATATCTACGCCAAGCCCGAGTTCGTTTCATAATATCAACTCCTATAAGGAAAAAATAGTCTTAAGGTTAACTGGCCGCACATCTATTTATACACTTATTTGCTATCGTGTATGGCAGGGGCGTTGAGACTTGAACTCAAACCTAGGGTTTTAGAGACCCCTGTGGCTACCTTTACACTACACCCCAATATCTAGTGGCATTGAGGTCAGCCAACCGCACATATTACATTTGCTCTTTTTTCTATTATTATTATATCAAATAATTTTTAAATAATCAATTTTTATTAGCGATTTCTTTAATAATATTATCACAATTTTGGGCAGCTTCATTCATTGCAACGAACGAATCATTCATGTATTCCTTCATAGCGTCAACATGGGCAATTGCTGCATCACGAGCTTTACAGGCCTTAATATACTGAGCTTGAGCACGAGCATATCTTTTATTAGCTACTTTTTCATTGCAACGAGCAGCCGCAAGTTCCATACCAAAATCTTTATTAAAATTATCTTCAGGATGGCAAATACTTACACCACGGACAAGCTTACCAGCATAAGTGCTTACAGCAATAATTTTATTACCAGCAAAATAAAACTTATACTTAGACAACGGGAAATTTTTCATATTTTTTTCACCTTTTATTCTTAATATTTTTTTCTTTTATAGATTCTTTAGTATATCCTTGAAATTTTTCATTTTCTTCAATATATCCTGAGTATGCTCTTCCAAGAGGGTCAAATTCAGAAGTAGAAGCAACAAAACAAGCGCTAGGATGCTTTAATGCATATGCATAAAAATCATCAAGATTTTCAAACTTTTTTGTTGTATTCCATGTTCCATCACTACTTACATAATAACTATGCCACATTATTTTTCTCCTTTTGGAAATCTTACATATATATTATATCATATTTTTTTAAAAAAATCAAATAAAAAACCCTTTACCTTCTTTGCTAACATTGAACGCCATATGTCCTATATATAAACAACATACTCTTCAATCAACCTACCTACCTCAAAGAAAAATAAAGGGTTCTTTGATTACTAATTTTTAATCCGATATTTGATTGGAGCAAATCAGTCAATTAAAAACTTTCATCAGAATTTAAATAATAATAGTAATTAACAATAATATAATACCACTATCCAATATAGCAGCTCTTTCGCTACTGCGCGCGCTTATGCTTGTATCTGCCCGCATAAGAACTACCGCCAATACTCAATTTTCTCTACGGCAAACAGTTTATATAGCCTAATTTTATTTCGCCTCATCCACAAGGTTAATCTTTTACAACCCTTGCTTTGTTTAAACTGTTAAACTTGGTGGGGAACTGAGGATTCGAACCTCAAAACACGTGCTCCTAAAGCAAGCAAGAAAGAATTGCAGTCTCTGTCTATAACTAGACAACGTCAATACGCGGCTGTACCACTTCGCCTAGTTCCCCATATTTTTGGTGTAAGGGCTGCTTATATACCGGTTGCCCCTACGTCCGGCCGCCATTATACAATTCAGTTTTGATTACAGATTACCGCAAACTGTGCCAGTGTGTTTATACACCAAAGATTTGCCGCATGCCCCACAAAATCACTCTTTAAAGGATAGACACTTCTAATCTTACCTCCTGGCTAAAAAAGAAGTCTAATATAGGGTTTCCATTCCTAATGCTTCTATGGCAGCGGGTGGTGGTACTGCCCCACCGCCTAAAGCTTCAAAGGCTCCTGTACTCCTATTATACTAACCCGCTATTTAAATATTCTAAAATAATTATATCATTATAAAATATTTTTCAAAAATTTCTTTTATATTTTTTAAAATTCTTTTTTATTAATATATTTTTTTTATTATACTTCTAAATCTCTAATACACATTACCTCATAGCCAACTGGTTTTTTAAATTTCCAAAATTCCCACCAATTTCTATATTGATTAGAAAAATAAATTTTAAGTAAACTAAAATTACCAGTAGCAAGTAATTGGTCTACAATTTTTTTATTGCGTGTAAAATACACACATCCTGGTGTAGCCAGATGTAATCGTACTTTATTATTCATTTTTGCTTTCCTCTTTTCTTTTTCCCTTTAAAAAACAAGACACTTTATATATTCTTATGCTTTAACCTACTAAGCTACATGTGAAATTCACAAGACCGGAGTTGAACCGATGGTATTAAGATTCCTCTTAAAGTTGCTGTATGTGTCTTTAATGCTAGAATTTCCTATCTTTTTAAACTGGTCCGAGTGGCGCGATTTGAACGCGCAGCTTCTAGCTCCCAAAGCTAGCCGTCTACCATTGACTTACACCCGGATTTGTATTAATTAAAAACTAGACTCAATTTGAATTATAGATTAAAAGTCTATTCCAAATTAAATTGCTGTATGAGTCTATATATCAAAATTAGAAAGGAAATAAAAAACCTGTTACCTCACCATAATAACAGGTGGTGCGAAGCCCGAGACTTGAACTCGGAATCCCATGCTTGTAAGGCATGTGCGTTAACCTGTTGCGCTAACCTCGCAAAGCTAAGGTAAAAACAAGACCTAAAGAAGTACAATTTTATGTTTAACATATACGTAAGATTAATTCATCTTCTCAACAAAACTATACGTACTTTCCTCGCGGCTAAACTCGCAAAGTCTCACAAAATATTTGACATTTATATCTTCATTATATCCTTGTTCAAAATTTGCTGTATAGGTCTTTAAATTATTATTTAATTTTCTTTATCTTATATATATATTATATAATATTTTTTTTAAAAAATCAATATAATATATCAGTCATATAATTTTCTTTTATAAAAAATATTTTTTATATATGCGCTAAGCGCTGGCAAGCCCCGTAGGATTTGAACCCACATCTCACGGCTTTGGAGGCCGGCATGTTACCGTTACACCAGAGACCTATAAGTTGGGGCTAAGGTATAGCCCCTAGTCCAGTTTAAAACCAGAAATGATTCCAGAAGTTGTCAAAGAGTTGTGCCCAAGATTCATCTCCACTTTTAACAGTGTAATGATAAGCACCATACTTTTCACAGAACTTAGCAAGTTCTTTACGAAACTCTTCTTCGGCTGAAAGAAGAGCTTTACGTTTCTCTTCAACTGCTGCTGCTGCTTCTTTACGGGCTGCAATTTCTGCTTCCTTTTTCACAGCAAGAGCTTCTTTTTCTTTTTCTGCCTATGCGATTTTGTCGTCGTATTCCTTTTCTGCGGCGAGGCATAGTTCAACATTTGGGTATTCTTTTCCAGTTTTTTCACTTATAATTTTCATAATGTAAAATTCCTTTCTTTTACATACAAAATATTTAGAAAATAGTGCTGATAATCTCCTGCGCATTCTCTCGTTCCGATCCGAGTCTCGACTCATACTACCTATTTTCTAGTGGCACCCTCCGTAGTAATCGAAACTACATTACATCTTTCGTAGAGATGTGTCCTATCCATTAAACGAGGAGGGCATATGGGGTGGAATAACGGTTACGCTCCGTTGATTGCAGTGCCACAAACTGCCGTGTTACTATTACACTAATTCCACCAAATTTATTCATCTTCCCAAATCATATTACCAAGTAATTCAGGATGTAAAAGAGGGCAATTTTCTTTATTACAGTCAGGATAGTTAGCCCAATGCTTTCCGTCATATTTAAATTTTGAGTATAACATACACAAAATAGTATCAGAGCAAGGGAGAAATTCATAAAAAGGACAAGTAATCATTATTTACTCCTATTAACAGTACTGACTGGTTCTATTATTTAATGAGTCGCGGTGAAGATTAGCTACTTCTTCCTAAACCAGTAAGCCGCGATGGCACCGCCAGCTGGATTTGAACCAGCGGTCTATTGCTTAGAAGGCAATTGCTCTATCCAGCTGAGCTACGGAGGCATATGGAGGTGCTACCCGAATTTGAATCGGGATCTCAAGGTTTTGCAGACCTGTGACTTACCATTTGCCCATAGCACCCATATTATTCAATTATATCATATGTTTCATGAAAAATATCTTCTTTACAAGGATAAAATTCTCCATGGACTCCTTTAATAATATAATCACCTATGATAGCCCTATGGTCGCCTTCAGGAGTATGGATTATAAGACTATATTCAATTGGCCTATTTAATAAATTAATTTGATAAATATCATGCGTTTTAGGTCCACAAAATGACATTATTTCTTCTATATTAGACCCAGTCCATTGACATACTTCAACTTCAACAGGTTTCTTTTTCGCTTTCTGTATCATTTTCATACAACTCCCTATACTTTTTAAGTGTTAAATTAACATCTATAAGAGCAACTATTTCTTTTTTATCTCCACATTTAGGGCAATAATCATATGGACGATGCACCATGGCATCACAAACATCGCAGTCGAAAGCATCATTCATTTCATCGACAACAAGCCAATACTTCAATCTGCTTTCCTCATTTCTGCATAAATCTTTTGCTTATTATCTATTGGTACTGCAACAAATTGGATATTAGTTTCATTTCTTATCGCGGTTGTAAAACAAGCTAATCTTGTATCATTCAGACCACCAGTAGCATATACGATATCAGATGCACTTTCAAAAGTAGCTGTTTCAGGTACTACTTTTTGAGTTAAAAGCATTCCATTCTTTTTAATTGTAAGAAAAAATGGTTCTCTTTCATCAAAGTTTATCATTGATAAATCAAGATAAAGAGTACCGCAATATGGGCACTTATATTGCAGTGTTTCATATGGAGCACCACAATTTGGACAATTACGATTTTTCATATTAACCTATTGCAAACCCCGCATAATGTTTTAGTTCTTCTGGTTCATCAATAAATTCATATTCATTGATTTTTTGATTATATTTAAAAAACCAACGATTAAAACTATATCCGCCAATACCTTCCTGATATTGTTCAATTATGGCATAATTATATATTGTTTCCCAAAGATCTGTAACATTATACCGTACTGTAAATAGCGCATCTGAAAAATCTTTATAAAATCCCCAACAACGCATTCCATACGGGCCTTTATCATCATACCGTCGAAATACAGTAATAAAATAATAGGTCTGTTCGTTCATTTTATCTCCTTCAATAATAAAAGGGCGGTTGTACCAATAAAGCCATAAAACACATTATAACTTGAGGACTCTTGCACATAAACCGCCCCTTATAAACTTACCACAAATCCTCTGACGTAAGGACTGAACCAATCATAGGAAAATCATTATCTATTGCTATTTCAGTTGCTTCTTTACGATTTATAAAATATATATCTCGATAATCGCAATGCTGAACCATAAAACCTTGAATGCATCGCTTTATAATATGAGAAGGATATCCTTCTTCTTGCATTGCTTTAATAATTTCATGATGCCTACGACCTTTAAATTTTCCATCTGTAATAGGGTCGTATAAAGCAGAAGATATAAAAATAAAATTTCCTATTTCTTTCATATATATATTATATCAAAAAATTTTTAAAAAATCAAATTTTAATCTTTGCAAGTTTTATTGAGCTGTTATTTTATTCTTTTACTCTTTTCCATATTTTTTCTTTTTCTGGGTGTGTACGTGACCATTGGTCAACTAATTTAACAGCAATATCAGGATGTTCTGTTTCAGTATATTCACAATTATAATCTCCATCTTCTGTATGACAGAAAAGAATACATTTATAACAGGCTTCTGTTTCATCGCACATCCGAGTTTTTTCCTTAAGATAAGTAAGAGCGTCCATAATTATTTCCTTTTTAATTATTTTTCTATATATATTATATAATATTTTTTTAATAAAGTAAAGGGAAAAACTGCGCTTTACCATTTTTATTACATTTATTATTATAAAAAATGGTAAAGCGCAAATTCTATTGATTTTATAATTATAATATGATATAATAAAATAAAAAAGGATTTTAAAATGAGACTTTGGCATCAGAGTTTAATACCTTATTTACCACGACAATAGTTATTAGGATAGCATCGTGAACTTTGCGCATTACGAGGTAAGGGGTGGGGGCGCAAGCATTCAGTAGTAAATTATGTATTTAGATATAATCCAGCTTATCTTGTAGCTTATCATTATTTAATTATGGATGAAATGAAACGTCGTGGTTATCATCCAGATGAAATTTGGTATCAAGTATTTTATCGTGGGAAAGAACTTGGTATTCAAGAAAATTGGATAGATAAAAATAAATTTATAGAACTTTATAAAAATAATGATTTTATATTTTTAGAACATAATGATAAATACTTACAAGAATGTTTAGATAATTTAAAAAATAAAGGTATTGAAATTAATATTAAATAAAAAGAAGAAGATTTATTTTTCTTCTTTTTATTTTTTTATATTTGTATAATAAATAATAAATTTTTTAATTATCACAGGGGGATTGATGATAGCAATTTCTCTAGCCATATTGCTAATGCAGTTACTTCAAATGATATTACAACTGCTCAAGATGCTGTTACTACTGGTTCAGTAGGGAGTGGATAGACTCATACTTATTCTCAGATTTTTGTAAATACATCAACATTTTCTAATATGTTGCCATATTTAATAGTTTATATATAGAAGTACACATCACAATATAATAAAAAAAGTAATTTAGAAATATTTTCTAAATTACTTTTTTTATTTTTTTAAGATTTTGTTATTGTTGCCTATGCATTTCTTATATCTATTGTAGTACCTTGCGCAGTACAGGTTTTTGTTCCATTATTACAGGAAGAGTTGGAATTGGAAGAATAATTGCAAGATACTGAGCGAGTGCCATTAGAGCAGGAAACAGAACGAGTACCATTTGAACAGGACACAGACTTAGTTCCATTAGAACAAGAAACACTGCGAGTACCATTTCCACAAGTAACATTACAATTATAAGTATCACCAGCAAGCGTGCCTTGTGCACAAATAGTACATCCTGTAATGTAAGCACAAGAAAGAGAACTACCATAGAATATATATGCAGGAGTATTTGCTCCTACTCCCTTGTTACTATAATTACAACTAAAGTTATAGCTTCCATTATTATGTTTACCATTACTACAAGTATTTCCGTGACTTCCATTACTACAAGTTTTACTATTATTGCCATCACTACAAGTTTTACTATGTTTCCCATCACTGCACGTTTTACTACAAGTTCCCTATGCGCTACAACTCTAAGGGTTGCAAGCTACGCTACCATATGTATTACTTGCATTATTCCTGCATTGCACTAGTCCCATATTACCAATAGTAGTAGTTATGTTGTCCCACTTAGGAGCCTCTAATAACTCTCCTACGGTAGGGGGGGGGCTCTCCACCCATAAGGTAGACTCGGTTCCAAGGTAAGAATCAGATTTAAATTCTGTAATTTTATTATTTAAATTAGTAATATCAGAAGGTTGAATTTCTTTAGCTGAGGTTGGTAATGTTAGTGTGCTAATTACTCCATCGGCATAATTTTGTATAAAAATATTAAAAGAGGTATAGTAATTGCTTAAATCCTCATACAATACCTACTCATTTTGAGATAATGCCATTACTTATGCCTCCTTTTATTTATTTTTCTTCTTTTTCTTCCTCTTTTGCTGTAATGTCAGTATCATTATTATTTTGATATTCGACAGTTAATCCATTATCGTCAAGGAATTGTCGAACCATCAATGAGCCATAAATATTTAATGGATTAATATTATCCACATGAGGAGTAAGTGACATTGCATCAAACTTTGTAATAATAGCAAATTCACCATTTTCTCCCCAAGCCCATTCTTCTTGTTTATAAAACATTCCTCTTGATGCATAGCTTCGCATTGCAGAAACCATTTTTAATTTTTTATCTACAATCTATTTATTTGTTAATATTCCTTGTTGAACAGTTTCTATATAACCGATAGGAAAAATTGTATTAATATGCTCCCATGCCATTTTCAAAAGCCTCCCATCTTTCATACATAGTTAAAATATGCATAACGCTATTTGAACCGAGTTCTTGACTACCTATCTTTTTATAATAGTCAATAATACCTTTGTCTTTATAATATTTCATTAAGTGGCTATATTTAGCACTTAACATTTTACATACATTTAATGATGGGAAAAATGGGTCTTTATTTACTTCAATCTAATGACCAAAGCAGCCATGTAAACAACATTCATTCCATATACAAGTATCGCATCCTGGTTGCGCAACTAAAATATTTGTCATTAAAACCTAAGTTGCCATCTAAGTATTTTGCGCTTTAATATCTACAATTTTTCCATCTTTAACCTAATAATAGCCATAAAGATACTTGTTATAAGCAGTTCTGTGACAAGGGCAAATTGCTAAATCTCCTAAACGGACAGTTAAGCAAATGCCTATACCACAAGAAGGCATAGTATCTGTCTTTTGGATAAACCAAGGTGTATATCCAGTTGTAAGCACTGGTGCATTACGAATCATTGCCATCATATTAGCATATGTTTCAATATTTCCTTTACAAACGTTTTCTAAGATATCATCATTTATCTAGTCCATAAGAGCGCATAACTACTAAATAGATTTATCTGTCCAATCGCTATTACGCACTTCAAGAAACATTGTTTTATAAAAGTCCATATTATAATATTCGTGTCTTTCTTTCCACCATTTAAAATTATCTTCCCAATATGGCATACTTGCAGAAGATAACATTGGATGGAAGCAAAAGCCATTACGCTTTGCAAATACAAATAATTCATCATAAAATTCATCAGTATATTCTACTTTTGAATTACGTGGACGTACACCATTATCTACATATTTACCATCAACAGAGATAGAAAAACGAAAATAACAACCTATTTTATTAAATTCATTTATATAATGCTAGATTTTATCACGAGTCTCAGGGTTCTGCGCAAATGAACAATTAGAAGGGACAAGAAATCCACCAGTCCAAATACTTTTCTTGCAATATTCTAAAAGTATTTCAAGAACGTCAAAGCCTAATTGTGAATGCCAAATTTCTCCAGAAAATACTTCAACCTCTGGAATATAAAATTTATTTTCTAAAACATAGTCTAAGAAAATACGTAAATTCTTTTTTATAAGCTCAGGGTCATTTGCCTCTTTTGGATATAAATCAGGATATTTAACCAAATAACAATATTCACAATGCTAATTACAAGTACTCGTTAGATATAATTCTAAATGGCTATCAGCCTACATTGAAGTACCATTACATCCTAAAGTACATTCATTACGCCAAGGTTTAAAGAAACGATACTCTAAAAGAGTTTTTAATAATTCATCTTGTTCCTTTTGGAACTAAATTTTATCTTCTTTTAATAAAATATTATCAGCATTGTCCATTGCAATTGTCTCCCATCATTTCATTATTATCATACCAAATGCCATCTTCTGTTAAATAAGGTAATGCCCCATTAAGATAAAGTTTATATAAATCATCTGGTTCCAAAAGAAATGAACCAGTAATTGCATAATTTGCTTTAATACAATATGCTGAATTAAAACACATGTATGTTGCAGCTTTAAGTGCTTCATACTCATTAATATATATAGGGTCAATTTGCCCGGCCATAGCAAGAGCCATTATATGTCCTACCTCAGAAGCAAACTAAGCTGTCTAATTAAGATTGTTATAACAAGCCATTTTTTGTTCATGAATAATATATCCATCATCTGTCATACACATAGGTACAGGATTATCTTTCATAAAAGCATTAAGTGATACTGAAAGATTCTTATCTGAACGTGTATTAGCATATTCTTTATATTTTTCTGCCATAAGGGTAAAGCCTTCATGACAAGCAGATATCATATTATATGGTAATAATCCCAACATTGAACTGCCAGAACCGCAATTATGAACGCAGGTTCCTTGATAACCAATATCTTTCTAACAAGGATTTCCAGTAAATGGAGTAATTCTTGTATAATATTTAAAATATTGTTTTTCAATATTTTCTTTTTCAATTTCACGACATTTTTGCACTAATTCTGCGAAGATTTCTCCATCACGTTTTGTGGTAGGCGCTGGCACCGCAGTATTAGGAATAGTCTCATAAATTGTAATATTAGGCATATTTAATTCATGAATTTTAGTATGATAATTATTTTCATAAAACTAGAAAAATTCAATTAACTTTTCTTTTGAATTAAGTTTTTTAATACAGTCAAGGTCCCAAGTGCCTTTAAGGGTAATACCTAATTCAACATTTGAAGGAAATTTGCCATCTTTAATTGCAGCAACTAATTTATCAAAATTTTTGATACAACGTTCAGTTACTCCTTCACCTCTATTGGCATCATTGATATATTTTGGACCATCAACTGATAATTGAAGACCATATCTAAAATCACGATTTGGATATTCTCCAAAAATATTCATTAAACCTAAAAATTTATCTAACCATTCATCATATGAAAAATTAGTAGAAGAATACATTTCCTCAAAACAAGGATAATAATCAATTACTTTATGAATTAAAGGATATATGCGGTCCATCCTAAGAAATGGTTCGCCGCCCCAAGTTTCAATACGCTTTAACTAGTCTTTACGAGGAAAATATTCTTTAATACGGTTAAAGTAATAATCACCTTTAAAGCTTTCTTCTAATACATCATCAATTTCTTTCAATGCTGGATTTTTATCAATTGTACAATAACGGCAATTAAGATTACAAATGCCGCAAGTATATAAGACAACTGTTGAACGAGCTTCATTAAAATTAACCATTTATTTCTCCTTAAGATTTTGTTATTGTTGCCTATGCATTTCTTATATCTATAGTAGTACCTTGCGCTGTGCAGGTTTTAGTTCCATTATTGCAGGAAGAGTTAGAATTAGAGGAGTAATTACAGGATACTGAACGAGTACCATTAGAACAAGAAACTGATCGAGTGCCATTGGAGCAAGAAACTGAGCGAGCACCATAACTACAAGTTACACCGCAATGATAAGTCCAAGTACTATATCCACATGAAGAATCAACAACACGAAGCATTGTCTCGCCCTATGAACATACGGTACATCCAGTTATTCTTGTGCGAGTAACTTGTGCTTTTAAAATTCTACCTGAAGCAGTTGCGTTTGTACCACTTCCTGTTCCAGCTACGCTATATCCTGAATAAGCACATGAAAAATAATAATTTCCATTACTATGTTTACCATTGCTGCAATTATTTCCATGGCTACCATTACTGCAAGTATTTCCATGACTCCCATTACTACAGGTTTTACTACAAGTTCCTTGTCCTCCACAACTCTAAGGGTTACAAGCTACTGTCCCATAAGTATTATTAGCCCTATTCCTGCACTATACTAATCCCATATTAGTTACTGTTGTTTTAATATTTTCCCACGTTGTTGCAAGCAATAATCCTCCAACAGTTGGTGGAGGAGTTGCTTTTATCCATAGACTAGATTCTGTGCCTAAAAATTCATCAGATTGAAAGGAATCAATTTTAGTATTAAGATTTGTTAAATCACTTGGCTAGACATTACTATCAATTGGTGGAAGAACAACTGTACTAATAGTTCCATTTGTATAGTTCTATATAAAAGTATTAAAAGAAGTATAATAATCGCTTAAATCAGAATATTCTACCAATTGATTTTGTTCTACTGCCATTTTGGATGCTCCTTTCTTTTTTATGTTATTTTGTTATTGTCGCTTGTGCATTTCTTATATCTATTGTAGTACCTTGCGCAGTACAGGTTTTTGTTCCATTATTACAAGAGGAGTTAGAATTGGAAGAATAATTGCAAGATACTGAACGAGTACCATTGGAACAGGAGACTGAGCGAGTACCATTAGAGCAGGAAACTGAACGAGTGCCATAGCCACAAGTAATTGAATTAGTTTTAACGCCAAAAAAATCATAATATTTACCACCAGACTAACTTAATGACCTTGAAGATAATGTACCACTGCCATTAACACTACAATTAAATTGATAGTGTTCATATGTGCCAGTATATCTTGGACTACATGTTTTATTACATGATAATTCCTTTTCCATTCCTGGTCCTACCCCATAATATGTAGGTCCAGTGCATAGTATAATTATTTTACCAGTAACTGAACAAGCCTCTTTCTTCATAGCTGCCATAGTAGGATTAGCATTATTAACTAATCCTACAAAACCCATGGCATATTTTCCATCATTATTACTATGTAAACCATTACTGCATTTATTTCCGTGGCTACCATTACTGCAAGTTTTTCCATGAGTACCATTACTACAGGTTTTACTACAAGTTCCTTGTCCTCCACAACTCTAAGGATTACAGGCCACAGTTCCATATGTGTTGCTTGCATTATTTCGACATTGTACCAAACCCATATTACCAATAGTAGTAGTTATATTATCCCATTTCGGAGCTTCTAATAACTCTCCTACGGTAGGGGGTTGGCTCTCCACCCATAAGCTAGATTCAGTGCCAAGGTAAGAATCAGATTTAAATTCATTGATTTTATTATTTAAATTAGTAATATCAGAAGGTTGAACTTCTTTAGCTGATGCAGGAATTGTTAATGTGCTAATTACCCCATCAGCATAATTCTAAATAAATGTATTAAAAGAGGTATAGTAATTGCTTAAATCTTCATACAATACCTACTCATTTTGAGATAATGCCATTACGTTCCTCCTTATCTTTATTTTATTTTTTTATTAACATTTTAATTAAAAAATAAAATAATTAATTTAATCAATTATGATTAAATATATATAATTATTATACTATTTTATTTTTTTATAGTCAAGCTTTTTTATTTGGACAAATATTAAAAATAAAAATGATATAATTATTATAAAATATAGATATATTTAAATAGAAAAGGAGAGTCTTGATTAATGGCAAATATGACTTTTAAAGCAAATTTATTGCCAAATTCTGATTTGGGATATAATTTAGGCTCAAGCACTACAGGATGGAATATTTATGGTAAATTATAGCGGACAGGAGCTTCTTCTTCTTGGTGGAATGGTAGAGATAATGCTATAATTACACAAACATCTTATAATGGTTATAGTCCTGTTTTTAGTGCAAAAACAACGAATGGCTCATGGGAATTAGGACCTTCTGCTGATGATACCTTATATTTTTGTTATAATAGTGACACTGGCTATGCAGCAGCGCAGAATGTGGAAAATGAGTATAATAATACTGTAAGATTAGAATCTACAGGAAAAATATATGGTGCAGTTTGGAATGACTTTGCAGAATTTCGTATTACAAAAGATGAGATTGAGCCAGGTCGTTGCATCATAGAAAATGGAGATGATACTCTTTCATTGTCTACTGCTCGTATGCAAGCAGGTGCAGAGATAGTATCTGATACCTATGGTTTTGCTATTGGTGAAAGTGAAATGGCAAAAACTCCTATAGCATCTTCTGGTAGGGTATTAGCTTATCCATATGAAGATAGAGAAGTATTTCGTAATAATATAGGAAAGCCAGTATGCTCAGGGCCTAATGGGACAGTATCTATTATGACAGATGAAGAGTATGCAGAAAAAGGTTATTGTGCAATTGGAACTATTAGTGCAGTACCAGAATATGAGACTTGGGGTTCTGGAAATATAAAAGTAGACGGTAGAGTCTGGATTAGAATTAGGTAATAAATAAAAAAAATGCGGTTTACCATTTTTTTTACAAATAAACGTAAAGAAAATGGTAAACCGCATTTTTTTTTATTTATCTCATTAAAAATTTTCAAATGGTTTTTTCTTTTTGTGTTACGTATTTGGCGTCCATCATCTGCGCGAGCGCATCTTCCCTAGCGCATTTTATTTTTTTAACTACTTATACTATAATCCCATACCAAGGCAATATATAATAACCATCCAAATAGTATACTTGTCATACCAAACCATATTCCCAGTAAAATTCTAAGTTACAATATAAATTATTAAATTTAATAATAGAGTCATATTTGCATATATACTACAATCCTATCTAAGGATAAAATAAAATAATGTTACAATTGTTAATGACATAATTGTAAAATTTAATAATGAAAAATTGAGCGTCGATCGATCGACGATTGCAGGTCGTTCTGGCGACAGTAATTGAGCAGACAAAAACTATTTAATAGATTCATATAAACCATACCAATCACGAGTTTCTATCCATTCTTTTATATTTTTAATCCATACAGCTCCACTGGGGTTTATAGAAATAAACCCCAGAGAAACTAAGAGGAGTATAATTATAATAGTGAATAATATTTTTTTCATAATATACCCTACTTATAAAGTCTTTTTATTTTCTTTATTATACTAATAATATTTTATACCAAGGCCAATAGCATATATAACAGCCATTACCCAAGTCCATTTATCAATCCAAACAACTTTACTAGTTATATCTTGTGTTTGCATAAATAAAATGATATTAGCAAGCATAGAAATACCAGTAATAATATTACCTGGGCCAAGAGGTTCATAACTAAACCAAAGTAAGAACGTTAAAATAAGTAATCCTAAATTAACAAGTGACCAAGTATTAACTGGGGTAATAGGTTCAAATTCAGCAAGAGGAACATTACCATCGCCTATTTCTTCAAGATTCTCAGTATTAGTTGTAGTAGGAGTAGTAGTATTATTAGTGGTAGTAGTATTAGTTGTTTCCGCAACGACTGGTTTTTCTACTATTTTTGTTGTTTCTTTTTCAACAATAACAGGTCTTTCAATAGTATTAGTTACTATTCTTGGGACTTCTTTAATAGTCTCTTTTTCTTTGGTTACTACTACAGGAACTTCTTTAATAGTTTCTTTTTCTTTTTCAACGACAACTGGAACTTCTTTAATTGTTTCTTTCTCTTTTATAGTCTCTTTTTCTACAATAACAGGAACAGGAACTTCCTTTTCTACTTCTTTAATTACCTCGACGGGTACTTTTACAGGAACTTCAATAGGTACTTCTTTTTCAACAATTACTTCTTTTTCAATTTCAGTTTCAACTGAATGGTCAAAGATATAGGGGAAGGTTATATATACATCATCATCAACCATTACAAAATTAGCTAAATCTTCTCCACTAGCTTGAATATTATCTGCCATTTTACCTGGCCCACTTATACGATAAAAGTTATTACCAATTTGAATAAGGTTATCACCTACATATGTTGCACCAGGAGGGTTCTACTATATATCAGTAAAATTAATAATATCACCAGATATAGCTGTAAAAGAAGTAGTTTCCATAGCAAAAGCATTATCCATATGTAAATTTACCATATCACCAGGATTAGGAAAATATTCCCAAGTAACATAGACCGTATGCTCATTGCCTTCGGTGATTGGTTCTGGCTCTGGCGCAGTCTATACAGAAAGTTGATTATAGCAGGTATTATTTTCATCAAAGTTAATAAGCCAAGTTAAATCATTAAATGTATATTCCCAAGCATATGAAATGTCAAGATTTGTTAAAGTTAATATTCCATCTTCTGGAAAAGCATATGTGTTTTCAATAGTGTCTACACCTTTTGTCCCTTTTAAGAAAATAGAATAATTAGTAGGGGTATCATTATTATTAACTGCGAGGTCTAACATAAGAGTTCCATAGATGATTTCTTCCTATGGGGTATCTTCTTCTACTGCAGGATAATAAATATTAATCTCTACATTATCTCCAACTTCTGGTGACATCTAAGAAGATGTGCGATAAGTAATAGAATCTGGTAAAGCCCAAGCAAATACAATACCAGGCGCTCCATTAATTAATACACTTGCGCTTTGCGGTTCGCCATATATTTCGTTCAAAGCATATAGCATAAGGTCTTCACCAGGGAATGCCTACATACTAGTTGTTCCAGTAAGAACATCACCTTGGTAAACATTAATCTAAATTGTAAGTTCATCAAAGTCTGCATAGGTATTTATTGAAAATACCATAAACATTGTAGTAATTATTACTATTAGTAATAATATTTTCATAAATTTATTCATTGTTTTAATCCTCTCCTTTGCATAAAAAAAAGCCTTTGGATAATTTTCCAAAGGCTTTTTTTGTTCAGAATCAATTGTACTCTATTTTTCTTTTAACTGACTGTCATTATCGAAGAATTGTTGGATAAATAGTAAGTTTCTGATTAATAGAAATTAAATCAGGATTCTTAATATTATTCCACTGGCAAATTTGCTGTACAGTTACGCCAAAACGAACCGCAATACCAGAAAGAACATCTCCACCAACAACAGTATAAACAATATACTGGCCATAATTTACATAACTACCCTTTGCATACTGCTACCAATTACCAACGCCACCGACAACTTCATTGAGTTCATTAATATCCATAATTTTAATCTCCTTTATATATAAAAAATTTTTTTTACTTTTTCTATTATATATAAAAATTAATAATTACTTTTTTATCTTTTTATACCAGCATTCATAAAAAGTTTACTATATGTTCATAAAATATTCATAATTATAAAGTTTCAGGGTGTTCTTCAAAAAATTCATAAAAGAATCCTTCGTCAGTAATATCAGAACAATATAATTCTAGTTCATTACAATGATTTTTAATCATCGCGGCAATTGCTACATAACACGAAAGGGTAGACTTTAAATTATATCTATCTCCGTATTTAGATTCAAGCCAGACTTCGCCTTTAGTTTTCTTTACTGCATCTAAAAAATCAGTAATTTCAATTTCTTTCCTAAGCCTCATTGTTTTCTTTCTCCATTTTCTCTAAAAACTTTATTTAATATTTTTTAACTTTATCTCCAATTTTAATATCTTCTATAGTTACAAAATTTTTAGTTATTTCATCAAATAATATATTACCAATCTCTTCTGGATTTTGAATACAATATTCATCATATATTTCATATAGCTTCATTTTCATTTCTAATTCACTATATGGTAATTTTTTAATTTGTTGTACTTTATTAATAAATTCTTCTTTAGTCATTATTGCATCTTTCTTTTACACAATAAAATAATAAATATTATAAAACTTTACAGTGGAGCACCAAGTGGTAGTCGAAACCACACCATCAGATTGGAAGTCTGATATACTAACCGTTATACGACTGGTGCTTATCGTGCGGCGACTCGGCACGGTAATATTGCGTCCCGCAAAGCTGTATTTCATACGCTGGTTTCGCCTAAACGCCGCCGCATCTACTATGACCTACTTGACGCATCTACAATACGCCCAGGTTAAGAGCGTAGATTTCTACTACACTTCCTAGCTTCACGCTAAGTGTGCTTACATATTTTGTAATGTTTGCAACCATTACTGATACTGATAGGCTTTCAATAGCCGCGGCTGCTTTCTCTAATACCTATCTTTTACACCAACTCTTATGGAGCAAGTAGCGGGATTCGGACCCGCCCCTCGTGCTTGGCAAGCACACGTGCTAACCACTAACACCATACCTGCATATCTTTTCATTTTATGTATAGATGGTACTGGATATGAGACTTGCACTCATACGCCTTTCGACACCACTTTTTGAGAGTGGCGCGTCTGCTAATTCCGCCAATCCAGCATAAAAACAGATTTGATTATGGACTTCATATATACACTTAAACGGCATCCAAAGTTCATTGAGAGCCTTGTCCTCCCAAATCTGTTATGGAGCTGAAGATGGGTTCTATTCCATAATCTCTGTCTTATCAAAGACAGTGCTCTGTTTATTGAGCTACATCAGCTTATAATTATTAAAATTAATTATAACTCCATTTAAATTTAGCAGCTGTTTTTCTACGCCCTTCACATACTTCATGTATATGCTATTTAATAGTACTTTGTTTACAATTTGTTAATTTATTTTCTACCATATATCTAGCTGCTTCATGTGTAGATTTAAAAGAATGTAAAAATTCTCCTTCTAGAGAATACATATTAGTAATTTTACCAGTTCTTTCTTTTTGAATTACTTGACTAGATTTTATTGGAATATTATTAATCTTTAAAATATTACTTATACTTTCTGGACATGCCCCAGTCATTTTAGCAGTTTCTTTAATATTCTGTACTTCTTGATATGTTTTTATAATTAAGTCATAATCAAGATAGCGTTTACCATCTCCACCTAAGGTTGCATTGTAGCCATTATGATAAGTATTATATTTTGCTATCCAATATATTTCCCGTTCCTCTAAATCTACTTCTGGTGGGACATATTCAACTGGTTCTATACTAAAAAATTCAGGACCATAATAGTTCATTGCATCATATAAAGGACGTTTTTCACAACGTGGTTTAGTATAATCTCTTAAATGCTCATTCCAACGTTCTTCAATTGTTGTATGATATGTTTTTCCAACATACTACTTTCCATTAATATTATTTGTAATTAAATAAATCCAAGCCATAATTATATCCTCCTAGATATATTATTAAAATTTTGAGCTTGTGTAGGAGCACATTATCTCGTTAATTGGCCTAATTAACGCTACCTCTGGAGGTCAGCTCCAGAGTCGAACTGGAATTACTGGGTTACAAAGCCAGGGTTTTACCATTAAACTAGCCAACCATATACAAAATATTTGATTAATTAATCATTTAAGCCAATCTTCTTTTCGCCAGGTATTTTCATAATGGTTGCATTCAGGGCAAGTTACTGAAAAATAATTTCCTGCTTCACTATTAATTTCTTTAATTTCTTTATCATCAAAATCCCAAATACAACCACATAATGGGCAAGTAACACGATAAGGAAGAAAAATATTACTTTTAATTATACTAATCATAATACCAAATTCTCACTTTCTCTTGGTATATCTCCTAGTTTTATAATGGCGCACGCAGAGGGACTCGAACCCCCAAAGGCTATCAAACCTCGACGGTTTTCAGGACCGTTTCCTCATCCAGCCGGATTACGTGCATATAACTTATACGGCGACCAACCTTCGCTCCGTATATGAGGGCATTTAACTTTCACAGCCCTAACCATCCAGATATTATAAGAGTGTCTGGACACCCCAATGCTATATAGCATGGCGGACGGGGGGAGGTTCGAACTCCCGCACGATTTTTACACCGCCTACAGACTTAGCAGGTCCGCCTCGTCACCAGCTTGAGTACCCGTCCAAATATTATTATTTATTTTTTATTTTTCTTCTTAAGAGGACGATTATTAGGAGTTGATATAAAAGCCCAAGCATTATCCATTTCTTCTTTACAACAAGGACAATATCTTGATTTTTTTACTTGGATAAATTTGCTATGACAATTAGAACATCTAACTTCATATCCATCTCCATAAATCCAGTAGGCCATTATTTCTCACTCCTTATCTTTTCTATATATATATTATATCATAAAATTTAAAAAAAGTCAACAAAAAAATTGCGGCAAGAAAAACAAACCAATTGAGGTCGAGATGTAAAAGAAGCCGCAATCTAATTCTTTTGTTTCTCATATATTTAATTAGATATATGAGAAAGGTAGTGAATTCTCGTCAGCCATATTCACCCCCGATTATTGCTTAAAGAAGCATCAGTTATATGGTTCCCTTATAACGAGTCTTTATTTAAGAAAAACAGAAAGGAGCAAAACAATGAAATCCTTTGCGTGGTAGCGCGGGTGGGGTTCGAACCCACGTCTTAGCCTTATGAGGGCCACAAGGAAACCTCTCCTCTACCGCGCAATATAAAAGTTTTTTATAGTTAGTATTTCAGAATCGTAAAAAACTTTAAAAACGACTCCTTCCCGAAAACGTAACTCCCTAACTAGGCTATACCACTTCAATCCGAATTTACGGCTTAAGCTTATCCTTATTTATAAGGGAGCAGTTTAGGCTCTTACTCAGGAGCCTAAGTAGCCCTTAGGACTATCCTCATCGCTAGAAGTTTTCAGATGAATAGTTTTCATTTTCGGTTATCTCCTTTGCGAAATTTTTTAACAGGTTTTCTTTTATGACCGCCCTTTACCGGCCTCAACTATTTCTACTCTTGGTAGATTAGTTATAGCAGATTGATTATCCTGGTTGCTAACCCAGACTTTAATTCACTTACTTCGCTTGTATTTTATTTAAGTGTCTGTCTAAACCGCTTGTGTTGCCACATATCATCCTCTGCATATCCCGTATAACTTAAATACGCGACGATAGAGTTTATATAATTCGGCGTATCCCATACAACCTAAGTACACGATGCCTAGAACTATAGTGATGCCAGTGGTAGTTTAGTGAGAATCCGTGCTTTCTTATGACACTCGGCTGTTTTGATAGTCAAACCGTGACTATAGGGGTGGAGGTTGGATTTGAACCAACGATTTCCTATTTGATGCCATAGGCGAGGACAACCAAACTCCTCTACTCCGTAAATAAGAACTGCGTGCTTACCATTACACTAATAACCGGTGTGACATGTACTGACCATGTCTTCAGTTCTATGGTAGTCCCTGGGGGATTCGAACCCACCATTACAGCCTTGAAAGGGCTGTGAACTAAGCCTATTATTCGAAGGGACCAAATGCACCCTTTGAGCTTAACCTCCGGATGGGCGCGCGTCCTATCTCACTGCATATTACGAACATCCCTGCAGCCATTTAGGGGTCTCATTTAATTTCTCCTCACTCTTGGTGGGATATGCCGCAGTGCCATAACTGCGAATTATTTGAAAGGATTACTTATATACCGTTACCAGCGCACGGTTCGATGATACTCTAACTTCCACGGCTTGCTCTTAAATTATAGCCGGAATTCTATGACGTCTTATAGCTACTGTTGTATCAGGTCTTATTGCCATTGCCTGACCTCGGAACTTGAGGCGTTAGAACTATGAGGCTGACAGTGGTTAGAATGTCATTACCTTATCATCTAACAGCTTTCGCTAGCGGCTCTAACTCAACCGCTACCCACGGGCCACCACGTGGAGGTACTGTTTTTGCGACCTGCATAAGTAGAATTAGGGGTGGCGTCCCTTCTTCTACCTTCCTATTGGACTTACCGATACTTGCTTCCGCCACAGAAACTTTCTCTTGCACCAATTGATATTCTTCATCGTTTTTTGCCACTTAAACTACTCGCCATAACACGGCAAGGCTGGATTCGAACCAACATCTATTTCATATGGAAATTACAATAATTACTTTTTCATATCAAGGAAGAAAAACTACTTAAAACAACCATGTGTGGAATTTATTCTTTTTACACCGCTTCTAGAATACTACACACAAGCGACAGCTCAATATATTTTTTTACTTATTGTAGAGCTTCAACATTTTTATCGGTTATCAGACTTGAACTCAATACCTTCGCGTTACTTCCGCAACGTGCTGCCACTTACACCAAACCAATATATGTTCATTTTTAAAAACCATCACAATTTACCATTCCATATGCCCTTATGTTCTGGTGATTAGGAATTAGTGACATTTACCCAATTCTTCCCTCCTCGACGGGCGAGGTGTCCGGCGCTCTCATTAACGTAGTTGCTCACGTTTGGGGTTTTGCGGAACCCTTCACTATTCTGCCGCAAACTTTGAATAGATGGCACCATAAGTTTATCACACACCACTTATGAAAGATCCTGACTAACTGCCAGCAAGAGTTATTTAAAGCGGCGCTGTTTGGCATGGTCGCGCGGCATCACCATTAGATAGGGGTCTTATTTTAAGTCATTGCTTATCTATTCCTTGACTAATACATTTTTCGCACATTAACCCATATGTGCCACTTTAGGATGTGTTTTTCCATGGCGGGTTCCCTCTATCACAATTACGGAAGGACTTCAAAACCAACCGACCACTGTATATAATACTATGCTAACCGAACACTGTATATAATACTATGCTAATGGTGTAGCAATATATGAAAAGTTGTTTTGCGCCTTGCACGCAATGAGTCGAACATTGGCGTTTATGGATTCGAACCACTCTGCACAACCTAGGTTACTACCGTTCACCTTTTTTCTATATATATTATATCAAATTTTTTTTAAAAAATCAAATAAATGATAATAATAGTAAATACATATAATTACAAGATTCTATTCTAATCTCAGCAAGTATGGCGCTAAATTTAGAAAATATTTGCTGTAAGAATCTTTATGGTACTGCGAGTGGGACTTGAACCCACAAAGCCTGTGATGGCCAATAGGGTTTAAGCCTATCGCGTTTTCCAATTTCGCCATCGCAGCATATATAGTTGCTATTTATATAGGTACATAGGGCAACTACTCCTATGCGGCTATTATTTCAAGCCATATGGCGACACCTTCCCGAATCGAACGGGAACCAGCGACTGACTATCCGCCGTTCTAATATCTTAAATGCACTTCCATTAAACTAAGGTGCCATGGCGACCAAGACGGGTGCTGCCCCCGCTATTTCTACCGTGACAGGGTAGCGGCTCTGCTGTTTGCCCTCAAGGCCATTTATTACTAATTATAAGACTGTATATAATCATCATGCTCTTCTGGTACTTCAACTTCCTTAACCATAAGTGCTCCAAAATACATTTCATAATCATACCAATCTTTAATTTCATCACACTGAATCTGAGTATCAAAATCATCAAACATTTTAAATACTCCTTTTTTATCAACCTTACATATATATTATATAATATTTTTTTTAAAAAATCAAATAAAAAATTTAATTAATAAGGGTCAGATTCCCATTCTGCTCTACAATTTTCACATTTAAAACAAGTAACTGTTTTAAATGTACTCCTTAAAAAACCAGTTTTTATTTCAACAGTTTTAATTGGATTAAATAAACTATTAGAAATAGTTCCACAAAAAGGACATACTTTTGCTACTTGTAATATAAATTCTTTATTTAATTTTTCCTAATAAGCTTGTTCAGGCGTTTTAGTAATTTTCATATTTTTAGAAAGACCAATTAGAAGAATTATCTTCTTCATCGTCATTATCTTTTTCATCATTATTAAATGGATTACCGAAGATATCATTTCCACGATCTTTTTCATACTGCTCAACCATATAACCAAGATATGCGCTCTGTTCCCAATCAAAAGGTGTCATAATTATTACTCCTTAATATTTATTTCTAAGAAATTTTTCCCAGCATTTTGTACATTCATATTTAGGATCATCTATTTTTGGACAAAGATATTCGTGTGGAGGGCAATCTTGTACAAGAAATGACATTGCACTAGCATATGCTGCTACAATATTATTATATTTTTTTAACAATGCATTATAATCAAGTTTATCCATAATTAATAAGAATCATAAAATTCAAGATATACATCAGGATTATTTAACATCCAACCATAAATAATAGCTAAGTTACTGATATCTGTAATTAAATGTTTTCGTGCAGTTTCTTGATAACCCCAAATAGAACTTCCTTCATTTTCCCAACGTTCTTCATCTAGCCATTGCGCTGTCAATTCAATAAGTAAAAGTACATCTGAAGGTTTTTCTAATTCAAATTTATATTGAGTTTCAGATTTGTCCCCCCATCCAAAAGTACGCATAATTTCATTACGCCAACCCCAATCTTTACGATGATAAATAATTTCAATATTATCATTATAATCAGATTCAAAAGGATAAACAATTCCATTAGGAAGATCTGCACGAGTTAATTTTCTTTTATTAGACTTTACATAAAATCCATTATCAAGACCCAAAATAAACACACCCTTTCCTTATTTTCTATAAATATTATATCATATTTTTTTTAAAAAATCAATATAATAATTTATATATTAAATCCATTATCAGAAGGAGGGCAAGTTTTTTCATATTCTCCATTCGTGTTAATAAAATCTAATAATTCTTGATGATTTTTCATCATTATTTCATGCTCTTGGCGAGTTTTCTCTAAAGATTTTAAATATTTTCCATAAGATAATCTATATTTCATTTTAAGAATATAATATTGGTGAGCTAGGTATTCTTGTTTAATTGTATTTAATTCTTTTTCCATCCTTGTTCTCTTTCATAAATTAGGTCACAAATAGTTATATATTGTTTTTTTGCCTATTGATAACTTTCATTTTTTAAAAGATAATTCTAACGATAACGAGAGCGTGCTTCTTCTAACATTTCTGCTTCTGTATGAAGATTACTTTTCCAATTATTAGTTACATATATTACTTTTCCACAACATGGAGTGAAAATTTCATAAAAAGCCTTATTATTTTCTACAGCAATATCACAAATATCAAAATCATCTGTAATATTTTTATCAGTTAATATTTTACCACAAGTAGGACAACTAATAATATTACTAATATTAATTTCTCTCTATGGGAAAATATTATAATATACTAATTCTTTAAATTTTTGCCAAGGAGTTTTATTCTAGTCAATACAAACTTCTTCACTTTTTTGTAATATTACATTAATATCCATTATTTGACTTCTTTCTCATTAATAATATCAAAATCATCAAATTTAATATTATTAGGAAAATTTTTTATAATTTCACGAAAAGTTTGAAAAGCAGTATCTTCATCTTCTGCCTGGATCTTTGCATATCCAATAAAATTAAAAGTATATTCTTTCATAATTAAACCTCTTAATTATTCTTAATTTATTATACCATATAATAAATAAAAAATCAAATTACTTATTTCATCTATCATAAAGCCAACTAATACAAGCAAGGATTATGAAAAGACAAAAAGATATAAATATAACATCCATAAAAATTTCCTATAGCCTTTCTATTTTCCTTTTACGATTGCTTGGTCATGAGCGGCGCAAGCAATGTATTTTCCCTAGTTTTAAAAATACGCTCTAGCAGGGGGACCGGCTTTACCAGTAGGGCGAGCGTGCGTAGTGTTCATTTCTACTTCTTTCCTATTGGAATTCGTAGATAACTATGTTTTATATTCCGGATACTTAACCTCCGAGGACCACACCATAGTGTCGGTATTTCATTTCAGAGTGTCCGAACCTGTCTCTTTTCCGTTCGTGTCGGGAGGCGCGCACTAGCTGCCTTTCACAGCCCTACTTCCTTGATAAAAATAAGAGGGTATCTCACCCTCTAAGCTAATTTATTTATACTCGCCGCTACGAGTGCGTCATATTTATTTTAGAAGGACTTTCAACCTTCGACGTCTAAGTGGGTTTTCTTTACTTCCACGCATTTCCATAAATGGTCCTTACCGTTTTGGGCTAATGCCATATGCCTTACTCAGACCCACTAAACCCTTGCGTTCTAAGGCGGTTTTCTTCTGACTACCGCAAACCATCCAGAGGACTTTATTTTACTTTGTTGCTACTGGCCTCAAAGGTACTTCTCCCATATGGCTAGGATAATTGGTAAGTCGGGTTGGACTTGAACCAACAGGGTTTCCATTATTAGGGATTTACGCTCCTTGCCCATACCGACCCATATATTAATTTTTAAAAAATTTATATCAAGAAGATTGGACTTGCACCAATATTTCTGAAGCTAAACAACAGTAGCCTACTAACAGAATACCCCTAATTAAGCTTATACC
>Ga0247611_10002528_pt1 | contig 29323 bp, 38 predicted proteins | sample 177DNAGHGhighgp2_FD_192422 | JGI IMG/M metagenome (GOLD analysis project Ga0247611, IMG submission 192422) | Sheep rumen microbial communities from Palmerston North, Manawatu-Wanganui, New Zealand - 1770 DNA GHGhigh gp2 | ecosystem: Host-associated > Mammals > Digestive system > Stomach > Rumen... | reverse complement strand
ACTTTAAGCCTTTAAAAGGTTTATGCCAAATATATTTTATTTTCATACTTTTTAATATTTTTTTTATTTGTTTTTCACCTCTTGAAACTGTTCTACAAGAGCATCCATGACCAGCAAGATGTATATGCGGTGTTTGTAAAAAATACTTTTTACATTTTTTGCAAAAAATTTTAACTTTTACTTCGGAGCCTTTATATTCAACTAAATCGTATTTATATTCATTGCCGTGAACAAATTTTGCTTTCCTTATAAATTCTTCTGTTGAATAACTTAATTTTTCTCTTTTACACTGTGGGCACCCGTGTCCGTTTTTTAAATCATTTGGTTTTATTTCAAATATAAAACCTTTATGGTTTTCATTATTACAAATAACTTTTATTTTTGTTAAAGCACCTTTATAAACACTTAAACTATAATCATATCCATCAACCTTATAATCATCTAATGTTTTTCTTAATTTTTTTGTTTTTTCTCTTCCACATAAAGGACAATCTTGACCATTTAAATGATCTGCTGGTCTTTGAAAAAATATATAGTTATGTTTTAAACATTTAATTTTTACTGGTGTTCTTAAATTTATATACTCTACTTCACTATAATCATAGCTTTCTTCTCCTTTTACAGCTATAGCTTCTTTTATAAATTCTTCTTTTGTTTTTCTTCTACCTATCATTTCTTAATTTCCTCCAAGTTTTCATCAAGTAATTTAATATCGTTGTATCCTGCTTTTTTATACAGATTAATTCTCATTTTACTATGCTTAGATAAGAATTTTGCTGTATCAAAAAAATCGTAATATGAAACCTGTTCTTTCTCACCAGCTTTAAAGCGAAGTGAACGCCCAATTTTTTGCAATGTAGCGACATTTGATTTGCCGCTACAAGCCAGGACCATTGCCTTCATATGTGTAATAGAAATACCCTCTTGTAAAATAGTAGAAGCAATTAATATCGGTAATCTACCTTCATCAAAATCTTTAATATATTTCACCCTATCTTCTATCGAAGTATTACCTGCTATAAATTCTGAACCTGGTATCATTTCTTTTAGTATTTCACCATGTTCTATTAAATTAACCAGAACAAGAATACCACTGCCGTATTTCTCACAAATGTTAGCTACTATTTGATTTCTCTTTTTACCATTTACTATTTCTTCTGAATAAGCAGTTTGATAATCAAAATATTCATCTTCTTTACATTCATTTTTTATAATATAAATATAAGGCTTTGCCATTACTTTATTTTCTATAAGTTCTTTACTTTCAATATTTACAGCAGGAGAACCCATAAATTGTCTTATTTTTGCATAACCTAAATAATCACCATTTCTAAATGGTGAAGCAGAGAAACCATATTTTAAAGGGCAACCATACTGTGATAAAAAATTCTGAAATGTAGAAGCAGAGAAATTATGTACTTCATCTCCAAGTACACATTTGTACTTTGTTAAATCACCTATTTTGCCAACTGATTGAATTGTTGACACCATACAAAATCCTTCTTTTACTCCTTTACCTGAGCATATACCACAATCAATTCCATCCTTTATAAAATTCTCTTGTAACTGAACTGCAAGAGTTACTTTATTAACAAGTATCAGAGTTGGTAATTTTGATAATCTGATAAAAGCAGACATGATCGAACTTTTTCCAGCACTTGTAGTTGCAACTACAAGTGCTGTATTTGTATTTAACATTGCTTGTAATGCTCTTATCTGGTGCTCTACATATTTAAAATTAGGATTAAAGAATTTCCTTAATTCATCGTGCGTCCATTCTTTTTTTTGAAAATCAAAATGAGTTCTGTTATCTTTAAATTCTTCTATTTTTATTTTATTATCTCTTGCAAATATAAATATTTCTTTTGCTAATCCTGCAAAGCAAACAAAATATCCTTTTACTTCTTTTCCAAGACAAACATCTCTTTCTCTTTCTGGATGATATTTACCGCCAAAAAAACAATTCTTAGTATCTTTGTAAGTAACAAACTTTTTTATCTTTTTAATTTCATCACTGGTTCCTGACATTATTATAGTCAAATCATTCAATATAACTTTCATAGAAATTAAATTTACATCAAGTAAAAATAAAAGTCAATAAAAAAACCACTGATTAATTCAGTGGTTAATTTTTTAAATTTATATTTTTTTAGTAATTGAATATTCCTTCTGTTTGGCAAGAACCATTTCTACCATTTGTATGATCATCTTTCAAATCAGGTGAATTTTCAGAAGCACCTTTATTCTGAGTTACTTTATTAAAATCTCCTGGAAGAGCTGTTTTAACTGCTGAATGTTTAAGAATTTTATTCATAAGTTCAAGCATTTTTTTCTCCTCTGGTGTCTCTGGAACAAAGCTCTTTCCAAAACCATTATTCTTTTTAATAACTCTAATCATCTCAAGTTCTTCTGGTGTTGCTCCAAAATCTGCCGGAGGTTTTCCAGTAGCTACAGAATAATGATATCCATCATCGCCGTCGTCTCCACCTGCTGTTTCTGTAGATTTAGATGCTTTCTCGTCATCATCAACTTTTTCACACTCACATTCAGATGATTTTTTGCCACATTCTGGGCAAGTTTCTTCATCATCTTCTTTCTTTTTATCATCTTCTTCTTCAAAAAGTTTGCAAGGTGTTTTACCTAAATAATATAGAACATCATCTTTAAACATATTAATTTCTCCATTATATTAATTAACTTATTTTATTTTTCCGTTTGCTGATAGAGCGACTTTAATTCTATAAACAGGTCTTCTTTTCTTTTCATTATTTCTCTCACCTGGCTTATATAATTCTTTTCCTTGTTCTTTAAGGAAGTGATTTGCAAGACCATTTAAGAAACCAACAAAGAAATATGCTCTACCTGGCTCATTTGCTTTGCCTCTTGTTGCTCCAGGCATTGCATGGCTATATTTTCTTGGATTAAAGCCTGTTTTCTTTTTTGTTGATTTTTCAAGATTGGCCAACCATTTTTCTGGATTACCAGCACTCCAATCATCAAATACTTTATAGATATAATTTCTAGCTTCATTAGAAGATACACTTCCACCCTTCTTTTTAACTCTATTCATTACAGCACTTACAGTTCTTTCACGACCTGCTTTAAATTTTTCTCTTCCGTCGTTTTTATATTCTGTAAAGGCGTGTCTTTCCCATCGCCAACCTTTTGCTTGTTTTACTTCTGATAAAAGCTCTTCCTCTATTACATCGAATAAAGCTTCATCGCTTTCATCAAATACTTCGAGCATATCTTCTTCTAAATTATTAAAAATTTCATTTATTGTCATATTAATACCCAAATATAGAACTTGTAGATACTGCAGCTTGTGGTGCTTGTTGCTGTGTTGCTACTGAAGCTGTAGCAGTTTCTTGAGAATTATCTTCTGTATTATCAGATACTTTCGATTTCTCTTCTTGAGTGCCACCAAATATATCATTGAGACTCTCTTTCATTTTTTCAGGAATTGACTTAATAGTTTCTTCAAGTTTCTTAAGCAAAGCATCTTTATCTTCCTGACTTAAAACTCTTCTGTTAGAAGCTTCAATGGGAGAATAACTACCATAACCTAAATTATTATTAATGTAATCAGTTTCACTTGAATAGTAATTAAGAATATCTCCTATACACTGATCCACTCTATTTTCTATTCTTTTCATTTCTGATCTAACAGCTATTTTATTAGCAAGTTCATTTTGCTGTGGTTTAACAGCACCACTAACTATATCAATTATATTCATATAAAATTCTCCAATTTAAATTTAACTTTATAAAAAAAGACCACAAATTAATTTGTGGTCTTAAATCTATTTATAATTTTAAATTACAAACTAAGCAAAGAAATTGCCTCTTTTACAGCACCTACATCTGTCTCACCAACTGCAGAAGTTGAATCAATTGAATTAATCAAATCGTCAATTTTATTGATAAGCTTCTCATCTGTAGCTTTTGATTTAGCTGTCTCAAGTGCTTTCTTAATTGCTTCACAATCCTGTTCTGAAGCTTCAGGTGCTGGGTCTTTATCGTCTTTTGTAGATGTATTCTCTTCTGTGAGGCTGTTTTTTGCTTCTGTCAAAACTGCTGAGCCTTCAATAATTCCCCCAACAATATCAGTGATTGCATTTCTCTTCTCCATAAGAGATTTATCACCAATCACAGAGAAACCAACAATCTCTTTCAAGTCTGCTTTTGAAAGTGCTGTAAGTGCCTGATTCTTTTCAAGCAAATCTTCCATAAGACCATTTGAGCCATCAATTGCATCTTTGGCTGCTTCCATAAACGCTTTCTTGAATTCAACATTAGATTTAAGTCTTTTAGCTTTTGCAGCAACACTCTTGTTGAGAACTTTGTTTACATCTTCATCAATAAGAGCAACTTTAACAGGATGTTTCCAGTCAAAAATTTTAACATTTGACAAAGGAGCCTTGCTAATTCTTTCCTCATAAAGTCTGTAGATTGAAGAATTTCTGAAATCACTTACTTCTTCTGAAATACCAGCAAGTTCTGTGTAGTCAACAACCTCATCCATGTTCTTTGAGGCAAGTGCTTCTGCAAGAGAATCCTCAAAAACATCTGAGTTTGTTTCTGCAATGTGCTGCTCATAAGCTTCTGTAAGGCTTGTCAAGCTGTCATCAAAATAATTAGAAATTGCTTCTTTCAAGCTGTCATTGTTTGATTCAAATGTAACCTGTTCAAAATTGTCAAAAGAAAACACATTTCCATCAAAACTGTATTTTGATTCATAGATATTTCCAGTTGTGTGGTCAGCAAAAACACATTTGTCCTCAAACATTTCCATAAGTACAGCATTTGCTGATTCGTTAACTACTTTTCTAGCAAGTTTCTCTACATTCTTGTTGCTGTAGAGTAATGTATTATTGAATTTACTTATATCCATATTTTTTAAACTCCATTATATTATTAACTTTATTTAGCCTTCAAGTTTTTCAAGACTTTTGGAAAGTTCTATACTCTTCCTTTTTATAAGACTGAAATTTTTTTTGAATATTTCTGTTCTATCTATCTCAAATTCTTTTCTAAATTCTTCATCTATACTTAAATTCTCAACTATTATTTTTGAACCTTTTACATCTTTAACTCTTAAAATATCACCCCTTGCAAAATCCTTATATATCTGACATAGCATTGCTTTTTCTTTCAACATCAATTTCTTCCATTCTTTAGAACAAGCCAGTGGAGGTGTAACTTCAGTACTATCAATTATAATATTTTTTTCTTCTCTTTTCTGTGAGTATTTAGGAAAAATTGTTTTCTGCGTCTCTAAAATATCACCAGTTTCAATTATAAGAATATCATTAGAGAGCCTTGTTAAAATTTTATTTATTGTTTTCTCGTACTGCATCTAAATTAACTTTTTAAATTATTATTTTTATCACTGTTGGAAAACCTCGTTTTTATTTACTCTATTAACTTAGTTAATAGAGTAAATAAAAACGAGGAGTTAAAATGAAATTTAAATTAGTTGATGTGAATAGATTACGTAAATTTAAGGAATTATTGTTGAATAATACTCTTACAAGTGAAAGCATTAATCAAGCTCTAACAGCAGCCCAAGGAAAAGTTTTAAATGATAAAATTGATAAAATTAATAAATTGATTTCTAATTATTGTCCATTTCCTTTGGAAGCAGTTTATACTCAATATCCAAAGCAAAAATCCCCTTTAGAATTATGGCCTGAGACACAGTGGGTTGAACTTCTCGAATATAACGGTGCTTTTTTTCGTTCTGAAAATGCTCCAAAAACATTATATTCAGTTGATGGAACAACTTTTTATAAAGATATAGAAAAAAAGTTCCCTGTTGAAATTGCCGGACTGGGAAACATTACATATACTGGCACTCAGTATAACAGTAAAGGCGAACTTATGAAAATTTATACTGGTAGCTGGACGAGCGGAAACGCGGCCGAGTATATAAATGAAACGGACGTTTTAATTGCACAGAATCAGGCTACAGCAAAAAACGGGCTAAGCCTGTCGAACACACTTTCTGTCGGTAATTCAAAATCCGGCGGTTCTGAGAATGTCACTACTGGAATGAGCGGTGATTACCATGCCTCAGCGAATGGTTGGAGATGGGGGCAAGTACCGACAACCAGTGGACGCTTCTCAAAAACAGACTATAACGCTGGAAAGTTAGATGGCTGGGAGGGTGCATCTGGCAGCCATGGTGGAGGATTGTCTCTGAACTTGTCTCATACGCATAACGTATATCTCAGAGGTTCGGTTTCTCTTGGCAACGGAGATTCAGAGACACGCCCTTTGAATTACACTATGCGCATTTGGAAACGTATAGCTTAGGCCGTTCTCTTCCAGATTCTTACCATATAGTTTTTCGGTCTGGCTTCATTGCCACCAACACTATTTGTATTATTAATGTTTGGTCCTTCTGTATTTGTATCAATATTTATATCAGCTTCTCCAATTGCTATTCCAGTTTTTTCAGTTGACATAGTATTTACAAAGCCCCATCCAGATCCAGTGTCTTTCATACTAAAACCACGTTCAATGCCTTTTCCATCATTTGTATGTGAATGTCCTGGATCATTTACAGTGTAGCTATGTTTTCCACCACCGCTAATATGATGAGTATGGTTTGACAATGTATGGCTATGTTCTGTATTTTGATCTGTTTGCGCCGTTAAAGTGCCAGTCTTGTCGATTTGTTAAGACTTGTTTTATTTTATAATATTTAACTTAGTTAAATATTATAAAATAAAACAAGGAGTTAAAATGGAGTTTAAATTAATTGATATTAAAAGACTCAAGAAAGCCTTTAGTCTATTGTCAGTTAAATCTCCAGAAGTTCCGACCTCTGGAGAAAACACATCATTGAGTTTTATCGATTCTATTTCTCAAACAAATGGCAAAATTTATGCTACAAAGAAAACAGCAAAAACATTTACCGGTTCAGGTGCCAACCATAGTTCTGGCTTGGTTCCAGACCCTGGTGGAACAGCTGGTTCTAATAAATTTTTGTGTGAAAATGGTTCTTGGAAAGTAGTTCCAACTTATGATTTAAAATTAGTTGGAAATACTTTAATGATAGTTACTGATGAAACTGGAAGCCCATCTATAACATTACCAAAACTAGATCACGCTACATCAACTACTTATTTGCGTCCTGCAAATTCTAATAGTACCAGAGTAACAGCTGATAATAATGGAAATCTTAGTTGCAATATGCTTGAATTTAATTAAAACAGGAGGAATTTATGATTAAAACACTTACATACGATGGTGCATATAATAATGATAGTAATAAACAAAGAATAGTTCAACGTTATATGAGCAATGATGAATATTCTGAGTCATTATTAAATGTAGTTTATTTTCCTGACTCTGAAGATTGGACTTATCATAGTGAAACTACACCAGCACTTATTGTTTGCAGACATAGTGGCTGTGTAATTTATAAAGGAACAGTATGGGATTTAAATGAAAGTTCTGGTGGTTCTGGCAAACATGGATCTATTGAAACCCCCTATTATTTAACAGCTGGCCATATATACCGGATTGTTAAAAATCAAAAAAGGAGGGAGAAATGAAAATATTCAAAGCATATTATCCCTCCGAAATAAACAGCAGAGGTTATATAATTATATACGATCAACAAAAAAAAGATGAATACTATAGCTCAAGTAAACAATTATCTGTACTCAAGAGATTGAAATCATTCGCAATTAAAATGAAGATTACCAACAATAATTATACAAATATAAATACTATAATGGAGGTGGCTTAATGAGAATTATGCCACTTGATAGAAATGGAATTAGTTACATTCAAGATTTACTTCAAGAATATGGAGATCCAGAAATTGAAATTTATAGTATGTGTGGGACTATATTTCATACAGCTAATACTTTTCCAAATTATACAATAGATTATAAAGCATCAATTTATTATGTCACTTATGATTTTCAAAATACAATTAAGTTCAATACAACTAATGGAGTTTTAACCTTTAACATGTCAGATCACAATAATAATGCCTATTGGGGATTTGATAAAGCAATTTTAATTATTTAATTATTTTCCCATTAATTAACAATAAAGTTAAACTGAGGAGCAGTTATTTATGTTAATTAATGGGAAAGATGTAGAAATCAATTATAAGAAAGCAGCAGAAATACAATCAAGAGTTAATTTAGTTCAAGATTTGCCAGATAATGTAAAAACAGAAGTATCAAAAAAAGACAAAAAAGAGTTAGATGCAATAATTAATTCTAATTTAGGTGATTTTGAGGCTTATGGCATAGCAAATAATACCTTATTAACTGGAAAAAGACAAAAAGAGAACAGAAAGGAATATTACGATACTTTCCAAGAAATGAGTGAATACAATTTTATTCACAGAGGCTTGCAACAGATAGCAGATGATTGTTCTCAAAAAAATATAGAAGGACACAGTTTAAAAAATTATTCAGATGATGATGATATAAAAGAAATTCTAAATAATCTTTTCTTTGACAGACTTAATATAGACAAAGAACTTTGGTCTATTATTTATGAGACTTGCAAACTTGGTGACAATTTCTATGAGGTAATTCCAGATTCTTATGAAAAGCCTACAATGATTGCAAGAATTAGATATCTTGAAGCTGACAGAGTTAATAGAATTGAAAAGAACGGAAAACTTGCTTTTTATACTTATACAGCAGATGCAACTACTCAAGATGATGTAACATTCAGTTCTTTATCAAGAACAGACCCAAAAGCAGATGAAAAAGTAGTATACAAGCTTGAACCATGGCAGATTATTCATTTTAAAATTAATGACAAAGATTTTTATCCTTATGGCGGTAGTTTACTTAAAGCAGGCGTTAAATGTTTCAGAAGACTTCAGCTTCTTGAAGATGGAATGGTAGTTTATAGACTTGCAAGAGTTCCAGAAAGAAGAGTGTTTAAAATAGATGTAGGTAATCTACCTCAGTCAGAGGCTAACAGATATGTAATGAAGATTAAGGATAATTACCGAACATCTCAAATACTTGATGACAGAGGAAACATAAATAGAACCGCTGCCGCTCTTTCAATCAATCAGGATATATTTGTTCCAGTAAGAGATGGAGGTAAAGGAACTGATATTACTACTCTTTCTCCTGGGATGGCCTTACAGAACATTGATGATATTAGATATTTCAGAGACCAAATTCTGTGGACTATGAATATTCCTCCTGAGTATCTTGGTACTACTTCTGATGGAGCTGGTGGTTCATCTGGAAGAGGCTCTCTTGCAATGCAGGATGTAAAATTCAGCAGATTCGCTGAAAGAATTCAATTTTATATTGTAGAAGGACTTACTAAACTTGCAGCGATAGAATTATTCTTTAAGAAAAAGAAGAAGGAAGATTTAAAAAATTTCAGAATTGAACTCACACCACCTTCTAATATAAAAGAATTAATGGATTTGGAATTCCTATCTCAAAAAATGAATTTAATCCAAACAATGAATGCAACTGGTATGTTCCCAAAGAAATTCATATTACAATATGTAATGAGAATGTCTAAGAAAGAAATAAATAATCTTATCTTCTTTAAAGATTTGGAAACGCAAGCTACCAATACTCAGGAAAATGCTTTGATTGGTGGAATGGGAATGTCTGGTATGGGAGATACTTCTATGATGGGAGGTTCTATGATGAACACTTCTCCTACACAAACAGAATTGCCACCTACTCAGCCACAACAATCAATTAATACAGAGGAATTAACAGATAAAATGGTTAATATATTCGGCAAGGATATTTTGATTGAAAACAAAGAAGAATTTGCTAAAATTATAAAAGCAGCAGAAGACTTTAATAAACTTAATGAGGCGGAAAAAGATAGCGCAGAATCTAATATTATAAAAGAAATGGCCTCAAGTTTAAGTGGAGTTAAAGAAGAAATAAGAACTAATAATACTGCCTTTAATTTAATTTATGAGAATGAATTAAGTGGCCTAGACTTCAAGAAAAATATGTATTCTTATTTCAGCAAACCAAAGAAAAAGACAGGGCCAAAAACTGGTAGCGATGTATTGTATGAAGAAATAAATTTGAAATTATAAAAATAAAACCCGCTTTTGAGCGGGTTTTTATATTAAATAAATGGGTTTTTGAAGCCCAAGCGAGCACCACCATCATCACTTCTGTCATCGATGCTGAAGTGGCCGATGTCAAATCTTCCACCTTCGTACACACCCCACGCGTAATGATCAGCGTTAGGAGTACTAGTCCAATACCAATAATGTCCATTTTCATTAATTTTTCTTTGTTCTGCAGTTAAAGTTTCAAGTTCCTTTTTTGATAATGTTTTAGCAGTAACAGTTTTTGTTGAAACTGATGTTGATGTTTCTTCACCTTTAAACAAATAAGTATTAATTGTAGTTATTGTTTCCGTTACAATAACGTTTTTATTAGTCATAACACAAGCTACTGCCCAGATTATATTTGCAGTAATAGTATCACTTAAGAAATAATCACCGTATAAAGTATAACCTGGTGCAGTATAAATAACACTGTCAATTCTTGTACTTATAATTGGATCAATTACACTAATTACCCCATTTTCTATTTTTATACCTTCCCCTGCAGTATAAGTAGGTATATCTGTTGTTTTGGCATACCCAGCATCATTAGTAAATTGGCTTACTTTAGTTGGTACTCCACTTAAATCACTATATTTACCACTAGTAGCTACTTTTGAAAACTTATTTAAAAATTCTTTTAATCTGTTAATCGTTACTAATTTTATGTTCATAAAAGTTTGAAACCTCGTTTTTATTTACTCTATTAACTTAGTTAATAGAGTAAATAAAAACGAGGAGTTAAAATGAATCTAAAATTAATTACTTTATCAATTTTAAAAACATTTTTATCAAATTTAAATTCAAAACTAACTGGCTTTACAACAAGCGGGAAAAATTATAAACTCAGTCAAGACAGTAATGGAAATTATTATACAAATGTACCTTGGGAAAACACAACCTACAACATAGCAAATACATCTACATTAGGATTAGTAAAAAGTTCAACCACTGGAACTACTGCCGATAGAGATTATAATGTAGAGGTAAAAAGTGATGGTACAATGAAAGTGAATGTACCTTGGGTAAATACAACCTATGATTTATCTTCTTACAAAATAAAAAGTGACTTTAAATTTAATAGCAATAGTAAAACATTATATATTACAGTTTAAGGAGTTAAAATGTTATACATAAATAATATTGCATTACCAGAAGATCAACAATCAGTAATTGTAAATGGTGTAGCTGCTGAAAAAGTTTATTGCAACAATAAATTAGTATGGGAATATTCGCCATATCCTACATGTCCGGGTTATACTTTATATGGTGATTATTTCTTAAGTGATACTATTACTGCAAATAAAAACTGGAATGACGCTGTTAATATGACTAAAACTGTTACTGTAACAAAAGGTACTACATCAAAAACTGTTACTGCTAAAGCATTATCAGAAGAGGAACTTAGAACTTTAACTGCAGAACAAAGAAAAATTAATGAAAATGGACATTATTGGTATTGGACTAGTACTTCTTGTGGTGCTAATGGCGCGTGGTATATAAGCCGCAGTGGAAACTTCGGCATCACTAACAAGACTGGCAGCTTCGACACTTCTATCAGTCCTGGCACTGGTGGTGCTCGCTTGGGCTTCAAAAACCCATTTATTTAATCTGAAAAACCGCCCGGCGAATTCCAGGCAATCAAATTAATAAAGTTAATACAAAGGAAAAAAGATGACAATTCCAGCTAGATTAAGAAAAACTTCTGATTTAATAGTATATACAAAACTAACAGTCTTAACATCACTTTTTATTAAAGAATTTAAAAAATGTATAATTAATAGTGAATATAAAGATATAATAAATGAAGTATTTAATAAATTTACAAGCACATATCTTAAAGCTGCTTTTGCTCTAAACGAAGCTGATAAAATTATTCTTAAAAAAGAAGATGAAAATTTTACAAATAGTTATAAAAAGAGATTAGGATTGCAAAAAGAAGCTAAAACAGAAATAAATAATTTACAAAAATCGGCAAGAAAGATGCCATCCTTGAGGATGGCTTATGAATTGCCGTAAAAATTACACTTACAATTATAATTGTTAGATGTTTTAATAAAGTTAAAATTAGTTTAGTTCAACTAAAAGAACCGAGTGCTTGGAACAAGCCTCCGCTGAGGCATCAATCAATACTGAATTAATTAATCAATTGATCCAGCAAATTGAGCCGTTGAAGCGAAAACAAGAAGCTTACTCCCTTTAGGGAGTAAGTAGTTCACATCAATTTATCATTTTTCTGATAAATTTGATAAAATTGAAATAATGTTAAACAATTGGATAAAATCCGACAAAAAGCGGTTTTTATAAGGTATAATTCTGATAGAGTACTCCTAACAATGATAATAACGCGTGGAATGTGAACAACAATGGAGACTTTAACAACAGCAACATCAATAACAGTAATGATAATGGTGGTGCTCGTTTGGGATTGTTAGTAGCCCTTCTTGAATAGCCTTTAAACAAATATTCAAGAATTTTAACAACTATTAAAAAGTAGAATTATACCTAAGGTTGAACGCTATCCCAGTCTAAAGAACTGGGATATTCCAAACCGCTTACAACCTAAAAGGTTGATGTCAGTTCGTTTTCCTGCTTCGCAGTGCTTCGTGGCACTCCACAGGCATTTGTACTTTCGGTAAGTTCCCAACCTACTATGCTCTGACTAGTCATATACTTTGAAAGTATGTTTAGAGCTGCATTTATATCCCTATCATGGCTTTCGCCACAAACAGGACATTTCCAATGATTTATCCCTACTTTTACAGCAGGATTTACATAGCCACAAACATGGCAAGTTTTAGAAGTGTTTCTTGGTGAAACTTTTTCTAAATGTCCTTTATAAGCTACCATTTGTCTAAACATCCCAAAGCCTTGATCACCTATGACCTTGCCGTGATTCAGATTTTCAGCCATATTTTGAAGATTTATATCTTCAACTACAATAGTTTCATATTGATTGACTAATTTTCTACTTTCTTTATGAAGCCAATCTTTCCGTTGCCAAGTAATATGTTCGTGAAGTAAAGCAACTTTTTTCTTGGCTTTTTCATAACCTTGAGACTGTATCTCAACTCCTTTCACATAACGTTTAGACATTATTTTCTGCCAATGAATTAATTGTCTTTGAGATTTTTGTAAATAGCGAGGGCATTTGGTTTTCACGCCATCACTTCTTACTATAAAATCTTCATCTCTACAATTCCAATCTATGGCAACAATTTTTTTATTATTATTCTTAGGCTCATCTTTCTTTTCTACACAAATCTTGACAAACCATTTTCCAGTAGCAGTTCTTCTAAAGGTAATGTTTTTCCATTTTCCTTCTGCAAATCTACAAGAAGCAGAGATTTTTATGTAGCCAAGTTTTTTAGTAAGATACAAGCCGTTTTCATCAATTTTTGGAGTACAATTTGAGCAAGAGTATCTAAAACTATCCTTTGTATTTTTCTTACTTTTGAATCTTGGTGGCTTAGAAAGTTTTCCTTTTCTTTGTCCTTTACAACTTTTGAAAAAGTTTGTATAAGCTGCCCTTACATCTGACCACATTTGAGCAAGTGGTATAGAACAAGCAGTTTCTTTTGCCCACTCTAATGCTTCTGGCTTGTATTTTGTGAAAACTTGTTTATAACTTTTAATCTGAAAATTATGATCTTGATTTTTGTTGAATACAACAATATTCCAATATAACCTACACAAACCAAGAGTTTGATTGAAGATTGTTTCTTGTTGAGAAGTTGGATATATTCTGTATTCGTAAGCTTTCATCATAATTATAATTAACTTTATTATATTTTTTTATTTTGTGTTTTATATAATAATTTTCAAAAGTTTGTCTATATCTCTATATTAGACTTTGTGGCAATTCATATGCCACACTAAAGATGTGGCATTTTTCTTGCCACTCTGCTATAAAAACAAGTTAAGAGTATAAAACATTGTATTTGAGAATATATTTAAAAAACTACACTGAAAAAGTATACTGAAAAATATAATGTTTTAAATATAAATAAGATAAATGTATAAATTGTTTTGACCGGGCCCGATAAACGATTTAGAAAAACAGGAGGTAAAAAATGGAATACGCTTCAAACGCCAAAGCCAACGCAGCTTTGACAACAGGTATCATTGGCACTTCGCTCGGAGCAATTGCTTCAGCAGGTGGCATCGCAAACATTCTTGGTATTAAGCCAGGAATGACAAACAGCTCCACTTCAGATGGAGACAGACCAGTAACTCGTTATGAGATGGGTCTTATTCAGATGTCTAATAACAAAGACAATGAAATCACCCTTTTAAAATCACAGCAATACACAGACAAAGCGATGTTTGGTGTTCAGGCTCAGCTTGGACAGCAGACGGCTTGGAATGCTACTCAGCAAGCTAATCTTGGCTTCTTGCAGACACAGGTTAATGATGCTTTGAGCATTAGCAAGCGTTTTGTACCAAACGCTAATATTGCTCCTGGTTGGGGACCAGTTCTTGTTGAACCAGCTATTGCGGCTGAAGTTGCTAAAACTTCTTCTACTACAACATCATCAACAACTGGCAACTAATTAAAAACTTGGGAGGATTAATTTCCTCCCAATCAAACAGGAGGTATTAAAAAATGGTTACAAAACACGATATAATTAACGGAGTAATAAGATTTATAGAAACTGACATGGCAAAAGCATCTGGGGCAACTACTTCTAAACTTATTGTTCTTCTTGCTAAAAATGTATTGAAGAAGAATGAGGATGTAGTAGATTCTTTTCTTGAAAACCCAATTGCTAAAACACTTTTGATAGAAAAGGACGGAATGTATGATTTGTCAACATTGATGTCTGTATTAAAAGATACAGCTAATGAAATGGGATGCATCTCACTAAGTATTCCTAAAGTTCCTTTCCTTCTTCCAGAAGGAGATGAAATAAGGTTAAGTGTTGCAGACATTAATACTATCAATGATTACATTAATGATGAGGCTGGCCATACACTTGATAACCAACATATGGTCACAATTCCAGAAACAACTCAGAAGGTGGTTTTAAATGCTCAATAAATTGAAAGAATGGCACGAAGAAGAACTTGCTGATGAGATAAAGTATATGGAATTTTCAAAAGAGGCACCTGAAGCATACAAAAGTATATTCAGGGATATTTCAAGAGAAGAAGGCAGCCATGCCAGAATTCTTGAGGCAATTATAAATGACTATAAGGAAGTTTGTAATTGTGATGAGGAAACAGTAGAGAATAATGAAGGCACTACAGCTGATGAAATAAAGCCAACAGAAAACGGAAAAATTGTTCTTGATGTTTAATTAAAAATTACTTAACAGGAGAATTTTCTCCTGTTAAGTTAATATTTGGAGATAATTATGGCATCTGGAACAATTTCTAAGTTTGAAGATCTTAATAACGTTGATAGTAATTATGACCTTAAAGATAGCAATGCGATAAGAAAAATTATTTTTAATGGTAAAGAATGTAATGTAAATAATGGAACTGTAACAATAACAAATTATATAGATGACATTTTTAAAGATAAGGATGTTGTTGCATTAACAATCAAAGATAAAAAGAAAATAGAAGATATTGATGAAAGCTTAAATAAAAAAGTAACCTTTGAAATTACAGCAGAAGAAAACGAAAGAAAAGAAAGAACTTTGTTTGCCGTGAATGAAGATAACAAATATTCATTAATAGCATTTAAAAAAGAAAATGATGTATATTCAACAGTAAATTTAACTAAGCTTGATTTTGAAGATACAAATATAGATTTTGATTATGTAACTACAAGAAAAGTTTACAATCCGTCTACTTTCACTTCTTATAAAAATCTTTATGAATTTTTGGAAGAAAAGAATGATAGCGATGAATATATAAATTTATCAAGTACAAAAATTTCAATTGAGGCAAATAGTGCAACAGATAATTCAGGATATCAAGATACTTATAATAGTACTGGAGGAAGAATTTTCATTTATGATTCTATCAAACATCCTAGCAGGGATAAATATTTAATTTTTATAAAATATAATACTGCTCCTGGTTCAAATAATAAAATCTATTGTAATTTACTATTACCATCAACAACAGATAAATATAAATTTGGAGAAATTATAATAAATGGTGAAAACTATTTTAACCCTGATAATAAAAAAGAAGACGAAGCATATTTAGCAAATATGAATATGTTTGCAAGAAGAATAGCTGACCCTAGAATGGAGTAAAAAATATGAGTGACTTTACTTATGAAACAAGTGTAAAAAAGCCCGTTGATAAAGAATGGGTACAACATCAGTTTGAAAACTTTTGGTTAAAAATCAAAGACTACATTGATGCAAATAGTTTACATATTGAAGACGGAAAAGTGGTTTTTGGTGTTGGTGATAATGCCGTTACGATTGCTACAATTCCTAGTTAAAACTAAGTTAATTATATTATAGGAGAAAAAAATGAAAATTACGAATGCTTCAAGTAAAACTATTTCTCTTTTAAATGGTAAAACAATTAGACCAAAGCAGACAATTACTATTAATTTAAAAGAGGGAACTGATTTATATACACAGGTTATGTCATTGAATAAATCTGGAATTATTGATTTTAATTAATCATTATATAGGGTCTTATTAAAGACCCTATAATACTTTTTCAAGACTGTATAATGTTACTTTTGTTTTTCCTTTCTGAGTTGTTTGAATTACATTTCCATCTTTATCCAACACATTATAAATAAAAGGCGTAAAGCTATTAGAAGTATTTTTTACTTCTTTTCCATTAACAACAGTTACATTATCTTTTAATATTTTAGCCCCATTCTTCAATTCTCTTGCAACATCTTCATCATTATAATCAAATGCTTCCATACTTGGAGAAATAGTTCCAGCATACAACTCTTTATAGTCATAATCAAGATAAGCTCTATCTATTTTTAATGTTATTTGTCTTTGAGAAACTTTATCCTTATTATCACCAACATCTACAGATGATAAATTACTCACTTCGGTTGTTTCTATTAAAACAAATTGTCCTTTTAATTTTGTATAATATGGTCTATGAAATGGAGTTGCTTGCATAATTTGTGCTTGCAACATATCTGCCTGTCTTTCAGTAAGTGCTGATATTGTAACAGTATAGCTTATGCTACAAACAACAGGGGCTCTCATTTGATAATTTCCAGTATCTCTTGTTACTGTCATCCATTTCCAAGCACCCATTTGCTGTTCCTGAATTAAATCTATTCCCGACTGATAAAATGTTATAAGTGGGCCTATATTCTGTCCATTTGCAAATCTTTCTTGTAATTTTGCATATGCAATACTTGATGTAGCATAAGTTACCAATGGCACTTCATCAGCCGCCATTTGTTCATCATGCAAAACATTTTCGAGACATTCTTTTATACATAAAGCATACTCTTCAAGAGTTATAAAATCATTTGTCATACTAAATTATACTTATTATTAAATCCATACTGATTATTTTTTATATGCTCAACAAATTCAGCTGGCAAACCATCTAATTTTGCAAGATTTATCAACTCACATTGAACGTTCCAGTTTATATATCTTCCATAAATATCATTTCTAGGATATACTCCTACAACTTGATATGCTCTTCCTCTATCTGTTATAACAACATCTCCATGAGTAATAACATCATTTACATTTTTATATATAGAATTATTCAAATTTAATTCGTATTCTCTTCTTGGTTTTAGTTTTATTAAAATTCTATCTATTGTTGGCATTATTTCATTATCGCCATTATAACTAAGTTCTATAAGATTTTGATTTTTTGCATTGTTTATAAATTTGAAAACCCTATTATCTAATTCTATTTCATATAGTTTTTCTCTAAAATTTCTTATTATAAGTTTATTACTTATTTCTATCTCTAATGGCTCAGTTGAAATATTTTTTATAGTTAACACACCAGCAGTTTTTTGTTTTAATTCTGTTATTGTATGAACCATTCTTCCGAAATCATATTCTATTTCCAAATTTTCTTCTGTTTCTGTAAAATTCTTAACTCCAAGTTGGGATGTAAATGTATTTGTTTTATAAATACCTCTTTGTTCAAAATATGGCAAATATATTCTTCCTTGAGTTTCTTCTTTATACACTTCTGAGAGTTTTGTTTCTACTTTATCTAATTTAAATACATATGTCTTTCTTCCAGTTGTTTGAACAGCTTTGTCATGTTGATCTGCTATAAACTGAGTATAAGCATTTCCTTGCAATGTGTCTGTATAATTAAAATTTACTTCTTCTGCCATATTTTTAACTTAGTTACCAAACCTTCACAGAATTAATAACAGCAGTTATATTGTTTCTTAACTGAACTGAATTAATATCAAAATTTATTACTTGCTTTTTCTTTGCTAAGTTTTGTAAAAAATAATCTCTGCCATCAGTTACTGGATAACAATATCTTTCATTTACATTTGAAAAACCAGGATTGACAATCTTAAAATCACACATATTTGATTGATATGTTCTATAACAATCTCTTATAATACCAGGCGCTTTTTGCTTTAAAAAAACAAAAAACATATATGGATTTATTACTGCGCCATTTGATTTCAATATATTTATTTGGTCTAATAGCCAACTCAAATTCCCATTGTTTACGTGAAGTTGAATTCCGTGAATATACCAATTCCCATTTTTTTGAAATGTTCCTAAATATAATAAAGTTGGATGTGGATCTGTTTTCCAGTTTGCATAAGTCCCAGAAATTATGCTTCCAAACACAAAATTTTGAGGAGGCCTATTGTTTGCATTTATTCCTGACATATAATCCATCAACCTTGAAAAAAAACCCATACAATTATCTTTTAAAAAGTTAATATTTGAAAGGAATAAAAATATGGATGAAAAAATAGCATACTTATTATATATTGTTAAGAAACTTGGCTATAATGTTAGCAATTCAGATTATAAAATAGTTCCAGTTGAAAACCTAGTTGCATTTAATACAGATGAACTTTATTACGAAATGTTAGATGATGGTAGTTTCCAACTAGTAAATACAGATACAGCACCAAGCGCTACAACAACATATTATAAAATTGAAAATGCAACACCTGATTTTGTTGCAACAGCACTTTTAAAAGAATATGAATATTTCTTTGGAATAGAAAGTGATGAAACTTTTGAAACAAGATATAATGATTATAGCAATCCTTCAAGTAGCAATTATTTCGAAAACAATATTAGTAAATTAGAAGTACTTGATGCTTTATATACAAGAATAGGAATTGACATCAATAATATTTATTATAATGATAACGGAATTTATAAAAAAGTAGAAAAAACAACATTAAAACTTGATGAAGATTTCGCAGAAGCTGTTTTAGGCTTAACTGATGATATCGAATTTACAAAACAAGCATTAAATCTTAATGATGCAGAAGTAGAAGTAAAAGATGGATTATTGTATGCTAATGGTGAAAATGTTCTATATACTAACACCTTAACAGATAAGCTTTTTGCGAGTTTAAAAGATTATATTTATTATATAAATGAAGAAGTAGTTTTTGAAGTTGAAGATACATTAATATCAATTCTTAGAAAAATAAATAAAATTGTATTAACTGATGAAACTAATGATACAATTACAATTAATAAAATATTATATTTTATTTCTGAATTAGTAAAAGAAACATTAGAAATAAGGCTTGAAAAAATAAAACAAAACTTAATAGATTCAAAATTAACTCCATCGGAATATTTTACATCTGAAAATTGGATAACTCCAGCAGAAGGTGGAACTTTAACCACAGAACAAGCAGCAAAAAATATTGGCACTCTTGAAGAATTATTTAATGGAAATAAACTTTCAACATTCACCGTTAAAGAAAATGATACCTTTAAAAAATATAATTTTATAGACTTAACTGCTGTTGAAAGGTTGAAAACTTATGTTGATGAATATATCATTGATTATATGTCAAAAGAATTATATTCTACAAATATCAATGTAAAATTAAGCGAATTAAACAACAAATTAAATACAGTAATAAAAGAAATATATAATTCAAGCAATATTAGCTCTGAAAGCAATTTTCAATCTTTATCTAAAAAAATAAAAGATATAAACACAACTTTGGAAGGTATTGGTTATAATATTTCTCCAACTTATAACATTAAATTACCAAAAGCAAGCAATAACAATTCTTATCTTTATTCAGACAAGAATGGCAAAGCAAAAATAGGATATTTTTCTGAAATAGTTGAGCCAGGTGACAGTGATCCCATAACATCAAGAGCAGTTTATGAAAATACAAAACTTTATCATAAAAGTGGTGATTGTGCTGGATTTGGAAAAGTAGTAAATGATATTGAAGAAACTATAACTTTTGATAAAGAGAATTTAGATAAATTATCCACTGTTCCTTTAAATTATAGTTCCTCATCAAGTGATCCAACTTCATACTTTACAGTAAATGATAATAATAGCTATTTCACTGCTCCAAACATTGTAAAAGTTATCTATATTCCGGCAATAAGAGGTGGAACTTTAAAAATCGAATTAAATTCAATTGGTAGTGTTACAGTTGATAATTTGTTATTGGCAAAAAGCCAAGAAGCAATGTTTAATTTTGATGATGACCAATATTTTATTAAAGGTTCTATTTCTGACAATATCTTAACATTTACTAATTTTAACGAAAATATAATTTTCAAAAGAACAAATGGAATAAATTATATTGCTTTGATAAACAAAGGAAACAAATTAGACATAGAGAAAATAATTTATTCTTTCAATGAAGATAATACACTTAGAATTAATAATGAAGAAATAATAGCAAATAAAAAATTAACAGCAAAAGATGAAGTAGAGGTTGTTAAGAAATTAACTGCTGATGACGAAGTATTAATCAAAGACAAACTAATACTTGAAAAAAATTTCTTGATTGGAAGAGTTCAGTCTGGCGATTCATTTACTGATACAAGTTATACATTCTCATCAGATACAGAATTAAATAGTTTAATTTAAAAAATAAAGGAGCAATTTAAAATTGCTCCTTTTTAATTTGTTATAAGTCTTCTTTTAATCCTGCTAAACTAATTCCTACATCTGCACCATTTTGGGCGTTAATAAATACATTCCCACTAGGGGTTTGTTTTGCTTTTGCTTGCTCTAGTTTGGCTTGTGCTGATATTATATTCGCAATTTGTGCCATCATTTCTACTTTTATTCGCTGTGAATCAAGTAGCGCCATTTTTGAAGCATCACTTCTGTCTTGTCTAAGTGCTAATGGTTTGTAAAACAAATCATAGATTTCATCTGTGTTCTTATTTACTTTGTTAAATTGATTAAGCATTATATTGGTAAGTTCATCAATTGTATGCTGCTGCTTTTCAACTTCTTCAGGAGTAGTTATTTCCTTTGTTTCTTTCTTTACTTCTTGAAGTTGATTATCAATATAATCTAATGTATCTTCAATTTCATTTTTATCTATATTTTCTTCATTATCTGAATTTATAAATTCAGCAATTTTCTCTAAATCAACCTCTTCCATATTCGTCTCCATCTCTTTGCATTTTTTCACCCTCTGTCAATTTGTTCTGCTCAAAACCGTGCTTCTTTTGGCCTATTATTTTTCTTTCTACTTCTGCCATTATTTTATCCCTTAATCCACCGGGATAAGGCATTTCTTTATTATAAAATTTACCCAAATGCTGAAAAAAAGAGTTTTCAACTTCACCAGTACTTCTAAGTGGATTTACCAGCATCTTTCTTTCAATGGCTTTATAAAATTCATCAGTATTAAACATATTATTTATCTTGCTAAATTGTAAAACTCTTCTTTGTATTTACTCATTTCTTCAATAAATGCTTTATACTCAACTGATTTATAACCATAACTCTTAAATGCAGAAGTTAAATCAGATTTGCCAACAATCTTTCTATTTTTAACTAAATATTCCATCAATATTGATGTAAGTTCTATATATCGTTTTCTTTTCTCTTTTAAATAATGTCTATTAATTATATTAAGAAACGTTCTTTCCAAATCTTCAAAAAATAAATTATAATTTACATCATCTTTGGCAGACAAATCAAAACAAATATCAACATCGGTAGTTAATCTATGCTTGTAATTTTTTAATGTAAAATTAAGAAGATGCCTTTTACAAATAATGCTAAATAAGTCAAATGCAGTTCCTTTATTTGGAATAAAATTTGGAAGATATGCCCACATTGCTCTTAATGCTTCTGCTTGTAATTCATCTATTGAGTCAAAACGCCAAAAGCGATACTTGTTAATAATTGCCTTTGCTATCAAAAACAAATTACCCATTATTTCCTTCTCAACATCTTTAGGAGCATTTTCCCTATTTATGCAAACTCTTTTTCCTTTCTCATTAACGCCATATTCTAAATAAGGTTGGTACTTATTGATAATCAAATCCTTGACCAACTCCTCGTCAAAATACATATTTTTCTTCTTGGCAACAAGAGCTTTCAAAATTTCATTTTTTTCTTCTGGTTCTTCTTGATCCAAAAGTTCTTCATCAATTTCTGCTTCATCAGTGTATGAATTTTCATCATACTCATATTCTTCATCTTCGTCTTCATCATAATAATTCATTTACTTTCCTCTCCAAAATTTTATTTATATTTTTAAACTCCCAATATGGAATTGTTAAAAAATTAAAATTCTTAGCATATTTTCTTTTCAACCAATCGTGATGCAATTGTCTGTGCCATTCGTGTATTGGTTTATTGAAAGAATTGTAATAATGCTGCTGACCTTGAATTTCTATCAACAGATTTATTTTTTCAATATAGAAATCATAAGTCAAATAATCTATATCTTTTAAATCTTCAAAAAGTTTATTTTTCACAAACTCAATATTATTTTTTACCAGCCATTCTTTGGTTTTTACTTCACCAAAAAATCCATTACATTCAGGACAGCCTTGATGGTGATTTATATGATTGTTCCAAGTTTTTACAAACATACCGTGTGTTGGGCAAATTATTTTTATTTCATTACTTATTCCGTTTTTATCTGACAAACTATAATCATATTTATAGTTGTGAACTTTATTTGCTCTTTGTATCAATTCATTTACTGAATAGATTTTCATTTTACTAATTTCTTCATTAGCACATAATTTACATCCGTGTCCTTGCAATAAACTATTCGCTTCAATTTTAAATTCTTTATGTTTTGGACATATAACAATTATTTTTTTATCATTTCCTTTATACTCTGTTTTGCTAAAATCATATTCTGGAAAAATTTTTTTTGCCTCTTTTATATAATCATCATTTGATTTCAAATACATTTTTCTCAATTTTTCTTTCGTGCATTCATTACATTGATGGTTTATAAAATTTGCTGGTGTTTTATTTATTAAACCGTGTTTTGAACATTTGAATATTGACTTGTTTCTCATTCCATTAAATTTTATTAGTTCATATTTTTTTAAAAGTTCTATATTTTCATTTCTAAATTCTTTTTCTGTTTTTGCTTTCATATTTTTAATTATTTTAAACAACATAAAAAAATTTGTCAATAGTTTTTATATAAAAAATATAAAAATAAAAAACCGACGGATGCAACTTCGTCGGTTTAAAAAAAAGGATTAAGAATAAAGGATTATTTACATCACTCAACGTGATTAATTTATTTTAACCGACTTTATAAAAAAAGTCAAGTTATTTATTCGCTTCATAATTTCTATATTCAACAATCTGCTGATTAATTCTATTAATATCAAATTTAGATGATACAATTTCATTATCAATTAACATTGTTGAAGTTAAAATATCTGAGTTTGGTCTTTTACTAAATCTTATACCAACACTATCATCTTTTTTAAATCCGTAATAAATTTCTATAAAGATTTTAGATTTTTTATCAAGCTCGGATTTAAGTTTATCGAAATTCTGATTGGCACATAATGTGGCAATTTCAAGTGAAAATTCATCAAACATATTTTCACCTTTTGATTGAAGTTTAGAAAGAGCTTCAAGAATATCATCAAAAGATTGAATATTATCTTTTTGACTATCATTCAATGTCATTTCTCCTTCAAACTTTTTAATTATTTTATTTTCATCATTTTCATTTTCTTCAGTAACAACTGAAGAAAGCTTGAATGAATCAACATCAATACCACTTGTATCCTGTGTTTGGTTAAGAGGCTGGTTGTTTAAACCTTGCTGAGGTTGTTGATTCATATCTGGAGAAGATTGAACAGGCTCTTGAATTTGCTGAGTGCTCATATCTTGAGGTTGCTGTGATTGAACATTTTGTTGAATTGGTTGTTCTACTTTTTCCTCAGTTGGTTTATACAATTCCAAATCAACTTCATAATAAATTTTCAATCCTTTTCTTACGTGTTCTTCTATAACTATAGATCTATCAAAGATTTCTTTAAATTTCATTTACTCTTCTCCAAATTCTTCTGCTATATCTGTTAGTTTATTTACATAGTAAATAAAATCGTTAAAATTATCAAAAATATAATCACCAACTTTAATAGACTTATCATCTTTGTCTACCATTACTTTAATTAATTTGTTGTTAATACTAAAACTTCTGTTTTCCATCTATTTCCTCTCATATTTTTTATTGTCTTTATATGCTTGTTCTAATAATCTTTTTGGAATTTCTCCTTTTCCATAAAACCTTCCGACTATTCTTTCAAAAGCTTTATAACAAATCCAGTTATCTATTTTACTTGAATAATATTTGCTAAATTCTTTATCTGTAATTTCTTCAATCTCTTCTGTTTCTCTAATTCTCATTTCTTCTTTTTCGTCTTCAGAAACTGCTTCTTTAACACAATTAAAATATTTCTTTAATTCAACAAATCTAAATTTAACCTTCATAAAAAGGGAAAGTCTTGGTGTAAGTTTATCAAAAAGATCATTTTCTTCGAAATAAGAGAATATTACAGAAATACATTTTTTATCTTCTTCTGAGAGATTATTGAACCATTTAGTTTCTTCGGCACTAATATTATATTTTTTGCCATAATAATTTTCCCAATCTGATTTAAATTTATTCAGAGTATCATCATTATCAATGACATAATTATTTTTCTCAATATCTTTTTCGATTTCTTTACAGTTTTCTTTATCAATTTCATTAGAAATCATTTGAAGTTTTTCTTCAAGTTTTGATAAATCATAACAAATACCAATTGTTGAGAAATATCCAGTATAAGGATCTTGTTTTTTTATTATTGAGTAATTCAATAAACCTTTTGCTTTTAATCCAGTTCTTCTTCTTGAAAGTGTTTTTGAAGATACAGTTGGATCTAATTCAGCATCTGTAATAGCATATCCTGGTCTATTTTTCATTACTTTTATAATGAAAGCCATTTCTAAATCTGAAATTTCCAATTCCTGCTGAAATTCTAATAATAAATTGGAAACCATAACGAAACCATTCCTCTGAAGGAAGTTTCTTGTTGGTGAAGCAAATATCTGTTGCATCTTTTCTCCTTTTTTTCTAACTTTATCACTCTTTCTTTTTTTTGTCAAGATCAAAATATGATAGTAAAAAAGCATTGACGTTTTCTTTATCAATTTGTTCATTATTAATTAATAATTGGTCTTCATCAAACCAAATTGAACAAGTTTTTTGGTAGGCTTTATGTTTTACTATTAATTTTATTAAGTTTGAATTTTCAATATTAATTTTTAAATCTGACATATTCATTATTTCAACTAATTTAATGAAATTTGTCAATAATTTATCAGCTTGATATTTATTCTCAGAAGAATAAATAACATCCTCTAACTCAGATATGATTTTCTTTTTTTTAACCATTTTTTACTCCAGCTAGATTTCAAGATTAACTTTTTATTTCGAAAAATAAAAATTTCGAAATAAAACTCTAGCTAATTATGTTAATTAGTATTAGTAAGAGCAGACTTTTTTGTCCGTCAAGGATACCAAAAGTGTCCGCTCGGTTAAATTTTATTTTAAGAAAAATAAATAAATTTGTAAAGAAAAATAATAAGACTATTTAAGTTGACAAAAAATAAAAATTTAATTAAATTATTTTTCTATGAATTATAGAAAAAATTATTTTCAATTAATAGAAAAAGCAAAATCAAGAAAAATAAATTCACCAACTGAAATTCATCATATACTTCCAAGAAGTTTGGGAGGAACAGATGAAGAAGCAAATTTAGTTAAATTAACATTCAGAGAGCATTATCTTGCTCATTATCTTCTTTGGAAATTTACAACGGGAGAAGAACATAAAAAGATGGCAAGAGCATTTTTCGTAATGTCTCAAAAGGGAAAAATACTTTCTCCTGAATGTTATGAAAGATTAAGAACAGAAATATGTAAGAAAGTAATATGCCTTCAAACATTACAAATCTTTTCTTCTGTTAATGAGGCAATATATTGGTTAAAGAACAAAACAAACAAACAACTTACAACAATAAAGAAAAACATAAATTTGGTTTTAAGAGGAAAGAGAAAAAGCATCTATAATTTTTCATTTGAATATTATCAAGAAGGAAAAGAATATAAACAAATTGATAAAATATACAACACACAATTTTTTAATGGAGCAAAGAAAGTAATATGTCTTCAAACATTACAAATCTTTGATAGCGCAAGAGAGGCAGAAAAGATTTGTGGAGTTCCTTTTAAAAATATATCAACTTCTTGTAGATTAGAAAGAAGCTCAAAAGGATACGATTTCAGGTTTTATGAAGAAGGAAAACAATATGAGAAAATAGATATGAAACCAATTCATATTCAACAAAACAGAAAAATAATCTGTAACGAAACTGGAGAAATATTTGATTCTCAAAAACAATTAGCTGAAAAATTAAATACAGATAGAAGTAATATTAAAAGATATATAATTTCTGGAAAACCATTTAAAGGATTAACATACTCTTTTTTTAAAAGTTAAAATTATAGAGGAATAATTATGATTTTAACAGAAACATTATTTAGGAGTTTTAATAAGAGTAATAAAATAGTAATTACAGAAGAGCAGATAAAATTAAATAGTAATGTAATGAAACAACTTAAAGACGGTCTTGACAATGCAATTAAAAATAAGAGACATATTCAAATACTTACTCACGTTGATCTCGATGGTATGGCTTCAGCAATTGCAATAGTTCAATATTTGAAACGAAAGGGTTTTTCAAATGATAATATTACGGTTACATTTGGACAATACGGTGATAAGAAACTAAAAATAAAAGAAACACCAACAAAAAATAAAGCAGTAGTAGTTTCAGATTTTGCTAAGATAAGCACAATAAAGCTTTGGGATGAATTACAATTTCTTTCTGATTTTGGTTTCAATAAATACAAATATAAATTTGTAAATCTTGTAAACACTCAGGATTTTACAAATATGAGTTTTGATGAGTTTAAAAAATGGCTTGATAATAATTTTGCCATAAAACCAAAAAAATCAGAAGAAAAATTTGACAAATCAGCAAAAGATATTTTAGAATGTTTAAAACTTTATTCTAAAATTAAAAATAGAAAGGAAAATCCAATAGAAAAAATTACATTCAAAAACTTAGAGAGTTACAGGCTTCAGGATGCAGATCCAGATTATATTGTTGATCATCATAACAATGATGACAATAATTTAAGAGGAGCAAAAGAAGGATTACTTGATATTGAAACTCCTTCTAATGCTGCTGCTCTTGGAAAAATTCTTGGAGTGTTCAATCAGGCAGATTTAGACGCTATCAATATGATTGATGGAGCACAATATGATAAAAATGAATTGAAGCGTGCTACATTCCTGGATACAAAATATCCAGCTAAAACAGAAGAAAGAGCTTTGGCAATTAAAATAAACGCTTATATTGAACAAGCTACAAAAAAAGATAACAGAACTGCTGAACTTATTGTTAAGAATTCTGGCCCATCTTTAAAATCATTAGCAGAGACATTAGAAAAAGCTTTAAAGGTAAATGCAGCGAAAGTAAAAATACTTGATGCTCTTACAAAAGGATTTGAAGTTCCAGAAATTGGAGCAGATGGAAAACCAGTTATGAAAGCTGGGAAACCAGTAAATAAAAAGGTTACAGGCGGAACTGAAATTTACAATTATGTAAAGAAAATTATAAATACAGAAATTCCAAAAGAATTTATGGATGAGTTTAACGCTCATAAATCTGGAAAAGCTATTGATGGAATTGATAAGAAAATATTTAATCCTGAATCAAGTTTCTATAAAAACAGAGAAGGAAAAAAACTTGGAGAAATGGCAGGTTTTGAGCAGGTCAAAGGAAAGGCTGACAGAACAAATGCTTTGACAAAAACTGGCTATCTAACAAGAAAAGAAAATGAAGAACTTAATAATTTAATTAAAAAAGGAAGTGAAAATTTAACTGATGAAGAAAAGGAAATTTTAAATAAAGAAGCAAAAACAAAAAAATATCAGGAAGTTTTCTTTAAAATGAGAGATAACCTAACTGATGAAGAAAAAAGAAGATTTGATTATTTAAAATCTAAAAAAGGAAAAATAAACCACGTTTCAAATTTTGCTATGGTAAAAGCAGATACTTTTGCTGATTTGAAAGATTATCCAAGTAGATATGCTGCTGCTCTTTATTCTTCAAAAGGAAAAAGATTTCCATTTACAATCAAAAGATATAGTGATTTTATACAGGCTTCTAAAAACCCTCTTTATACAGGAAGTGTTGATTTTGCGAAAGTTATGCCAGCAGTTAAAAAAGTCGTTGAAGATTACCTGAAAGATTTGGTTAATAAAAAAATTATAAGTAATTGGGTAGCACAGCACGTAATAGACGGAATGAATTATAACTCTGGCGGACATAAAGCAATTCTTAATTTCCAAGGTTTTGATGAATTTAAAGCACCAAGCAAATCAAGAAATGCTGCTTATGAAGCCAAGGAAATGATTGACAGAATTAAAAAAGCAAATAAATCAAAAAATGAAAGAGAAGGGAATGATAAAAATCAAAATAATTTCTCAAATCTTTCAGCTAAAACTTTTGGTAAACTTAATAAAGCAAATTCTGAAATCAAAAAAATTGAAGAATTAAAAAAAGATTTGATGGACAAAGTAATGGCTACTATTATGAGAGAAACAGAAAAATTATTCCCAGTTTCAAAAGAACATATTAATTCTTTAAAAGCTGATGAGAATGATAATGAGCTTGAAGATAATAGCGAAAAATAATTACTGAAACCTTAGACCTAGATAAAAGACTAGAAATAAATCTAGTCTTTTATTTTTCTATTGACAAAAAAAT
>Ga0247611_10002527_pt1 | contig 29332 bp, 48 predicted proteins | sample 177DNAGHGhighgp2_FD_192422 | JGI IMG/M metagenome (GOLD analysis project Ga0247611, IMG submission 192422) | Sheep rumen microbial communities from Palmerston North, Manawatu-Wanganui, New Zealand - 1770 DNA GHGhigh gp2 | ecosystem: Host-associated > Mammals > Digestive system > Stomach > Rumen... | reverse complement strand
GGTTCTAAGATCAAATCTCACTCACGCTGTGGAGAGCTTCGCAAAAGAGCTCAGGGCTTACTCTAAGGACTCGCTGGTCTGTCAGATAACGATTATCACCAAGTCGACAGGAGTCGAGCAGGAGGGCGATTTTAAGCCCCTTCCCGATTGGTACCAGGTCAGAGTAGTGCCTACTGAAGCAGTCGATCAGTATGACAGCATCATCGACGAGTCATCGAAGATCTTTTACGGATATGACCACTACGGCAACGAAGGGATCCTGAAGGTAGTTCCATACAAAGAACCGCATGAAGAGGATGAAGAATCGGAGGAGCAGAATGAGTGACAAGAAATATTACTGGCTGAAGCTCCCGAAGGACTTCTTCAAGAGACACGATATCAAGTATATCGAATCGCTCCCGGACGGTCACAGAATTGTTCTCGTATATCTTCAGCTGATGGTCGAATCAATCGATCACGAAGGTGAATTACGATTCTCTCCGAAAATTCCTTACTCATACGAAATGCTCGCTTCAGTTTTAGGAGTTGATATCGATGTTCTGAAAAAGTCGATGAAAGTTCTTGAAGAACTCGAACTTGTAAGAATTGCCAAAAACGGCACGATTATCATCGAAAAAGTAAAGAATATGGTCGGTTTTGAGACTGAATGGGCTCGCAAAAAGAAGGAATATCGAGAGCGTTTGAAGCAAGGACAAACCGAGGACAATTCCGAGACAATGTCAGGACAATGTCAGGACAATGTCCTCCCGTTGTCCGATAAGAGTAAGAGTAAGAGTAAGAGTAAGAGTAAGAGTAAGAGTAAGAGTATAGAAAGAAATACTAAAGAAAGTGGTGTTATTGTCCCTTTTCCTTTAGAAGATTCAAATTCTGCTCCGCAGGTTCTCTCTGACGAAGAAGTCCTTTTTAATCAATTCTGGGCTGCTTATCCAAAGAAAGTAGATAAAAAGGGCTCGTTCCGAGCTTTTAAGAACATCCCGAAGTTGAAAGAAGTCTTTCCGGGGATCCTTCAGGCTCTCGAGATCCAGAAACAGTCAGCACAGTGGACAAAGGAAAACGGTCAATACATTCCGAATCCGACTACATATATCCACCAGGAACGCTGGCTCACTGTTACGGAAAAAGACGAGATGCAAGCGAAGATAGACGAGATCGTCAAACAGAATATTGACGGATTTTTATTCTAAAAGGGGGATAAAATGCTAACTTTACAGACATTTATATCAGGAATCGAGCTTCTTAAGAAGTGTTACATCGGATGGCAGTTCGACACGAAGGACGAAGCACAGGTCAAAGTATGGTATTCATCCTTCAAGAATCTGACAGACGAGCAGTTTAAGACACTCATTAAGGACTACTACACTCACAACAGGCAGCCGCCAAAGTGCGTCAGGGACCTCACAGACATCCTCGTCGACAAGTTCTATGCGACAGCCAAAGTTCCACCGGAGAAAGCACTGAGCATCGTAAGAGACATCATAAGCGACTGCGGTGGATGGGACTACGGTGGAAAGGCCGAGATTTATAAGAAACTTCAGGCTTATCCTGTTTCGCTTCTGGAGACTGTCAAGGAGTTCGAAGCTTCACTTCAGACAATGTCAGCGAACGATCCGTTCACGGCTGAACGATTCCGCAAAGCTTATGCGATCCGTCTCAGAGCTTCCGCTATCCGGGAAGTCGACAAGAGACTCGGACTGGCAATCCCTGAAGGTACCATGTCACTCGGTGCTGCAGCTCTCCCTTATGAGACCTGATCGGAGGTGTGAAGGATGAAAACCGAATTCTATTTACACTTCCCGGAAGGATTACCGAGAGCGACAGCCCAGCAGAAAGGTGAGGCGATCAGATACAAGAAAGTGGATGGAAGGATCCTTCCTTATATTGACCACTACAGAAAACCGAAGGTCCAGGCATTAAGGAATGAGCTCACGCTGAAGATGAAGAGATACCGTCCGGAGCAGACCTCCGACAAGCCGATCAGACTGACAGTCATTCTCTACTTTGACATCAAAGCTCCGAAGAAGCTCTGGGGAACGTACAAGACCACGAAGCCCGACTGTGATAACTACGTTAAGGAGATCAAAGACGTTATGACTCTTCTGAAGTTCTGGAAAGACGATAACCAAGTCGTAGACCTCCGAGTAGTTAAATACTTCGCAGAGAAGGGAACGATTTTCATCAGGATGGAGGAACTCGAAGATGGATAAGCCTAAGACAGAGCAGACCAGATTCCTGGTCGACAAGAGACACGGAACATACTACTGCTACGAACCGAATGGAAGAAGCCATATTGAAAAATCCCATGAAAACAATCCAAAAGGAGACAGAAAATGAAGGATAATAACAAAATCGTAATGATACCAAGATCACTGCTTCACGCTCATCCGGATAACCCGAGAAAGGATCTCGGAGATCTTAAGGAGCTGGCTGACTCAATCGCTGAACACGGCATCATGCAGAATCTCACTGTAGTTCCTGACGATGGCGACGGAGACGGATATAAGATTCTGATCGGTCACAGAAGGTTCGCTGCGTCGGAGGGTGTTCTTGACGAGCTTCCTTGCGTAGTCACTAAAGGTCTCACTGATAGGGAACAGGTCGGAATCATGCTCTGCGAGAATATGCAGAGATCAGACCTCACATATCTGGAACAGGCTCACGGTTTTCAAATGATGATGGACCTCGGAGACACTATCGAGACCATATCAGAGAAGACAGGCTTCTCTAAGTCGACCATCAAGCACAGGATAGCGATCACAGAGCTGGACCAGTCAGCCATTAACGAAGCAAAGAAGTGGTTTCAGCCGACTATCGCAGACTTCATCGCATTGGAGAAGGTTAAGGATCTGGAACTGAGAAACCAGATATTATTTGATTCGACATGTTCTAAGGATATTCAGGACGGAGTCGATGATTATCTCGAAAAGGTTGAGATCGAAGAGGGTTTCGCATATTACAAGAAGTATTTCGACGAAGCCGGATGGATAGAAGAGACGAAGGACATCTGGTTCTACTATCGAGATGGTTATAAGGAAGTCGACAATGCTCTTAATGGTCTTGAGATCTTACATAAGACATTACTTCCCGAAAAGACGGTAAAGAAGCTCATTTCGGAGGTTAAAGGTGAGGTCCATTACAGTCTCAATAATAACCGCATCAAGGTAGCCACTTACAAAGAGCCTAAATCAAAAAAGGGTGAAGAAGATAGGGAAAAGGCACGAAAAGAGGCTGAAAAGCTCAAAAAGAAGAACAAGGCAGCATTAAAAGAGATCAGGGCTGACATCTGCGATGCTTACATGGACTTCATTCAGAACTCAAAGGTCGAGCTGAAGGATCCTAATAAGGAACTCGGATATGTATATCTGCTTCTGGACCTCTGCAGAGAATTCGGAATGGGTGTTACGCTCTATATGCTCACATCTGAGAATGTCAGGTACCAGCTTCACGATAAGCTCACCTTGAAAGGTTATGACAAAGAGGAATATTTCAAAGACTTCGAATCGTGGACACCTTTATTTCAGCTCCTGACTAACATCTGGTGGTCACTCGCTTCCTCGTATAACTACTTTGAAGATTATGACTGCAGGCCGAAGAAAGAGATCCTCGAAGCTCACAAGTCATTCTGCAACATTCTGAAAGACATTGATGGTTTCCGCATCAAGGAAGAATGGAAGCCTGTTCTGGACGGAACATCAGAGCTCTATATGAAGGAGGACAAGTGAGATGCTGCAGCTCGAAAGTATGAGAGTGGTCAATGCCACTCTCGAAAGAATCAAGACGGAACTGGAAGAAGGAAAGGTCGAGGATCCTGAAGAACTCTCCAAGCTCGCTAAGGAAGCATCGCTCGCAGTCCTGGACATACAGATCAAGCTCGATCTGAAGAACTAATCGGAGGAAGAAAATGATTGATTTAGAATACCAGGCAACAAGATTCAAGAATCACGTCGCAAAGTTTACCGATTACGGAAACATCAAGATCTTAGACTTCCAGAGACCGGGAAGCAACGAATACCGAATCCGTTTTCTTTTCCAGGAAGACTTCTACAGACTTCATATCTCCGGAGACCTCGGAGAGCTTACCGCAACTAACTACAGGAATATGAATTATGAAGATTTCGGTCCTGATTTTTGTAAGAATCCCTATTATTTCGAAGAAAAGATAGATTGTCACGAGAGACCGATCTATGAATACGACGAGGACAAAGCTCGTAAAGAACTCGAAGAGAAGATTAAAGAATACGAACTTATCCCTCCATCGAGATATTACATCGGAACTGAAGACGATGATGAAGCGATAGGGGATCTGATAGATGACATTCTTGAAGACTTCGACGAAGACAAAGGAATGAGTCAGGAAGGTTACAAAGTTTTGAGAGAAGTCGACGACGATGCGTGGGAATATGCTGCAGAGATCGGAAGAGAACCTACAGGAATCATCGAACTCTATCTCCTGGCGTTCGGACTCGCTCAGGAAGATCTTAAGAGACAAGAATCGGAGGTGCAACATGAAGATAGCTAATGCAGACAAGCTGATCCACCACTTCGAGAACACCGTCGACGTGAAGCTCTTCACTGTTCCGGAGATAGTGACGATCATTAAGAGCTTCAGTATAGAGTTCGATGAAGAGGCTCGTATCGTTCTCCCTCGCAGAACTAATCAGATCAAAGTCTCCGATATGATTAGAAAGCTATTCAGGTTCAAGCCTGGTGTAAAGCAGACGGATACGTGGCCTGTCTGGAACGGAAGCTTCGACGAGCCTTTATCGGAGGAACAAATATCGGAGGACCACGAAGATGACTGATAATCAGTATTATGCCAAGACCTGGCTTCAGAGAATGTGGAATAAGGCCGAAGAGGTCAAAGAGTATGAGCAGCAGGCTGAAGAAATTCTCGGAGCGAAGATACCAGCTTATGACGCAGAGAAGATTCCCGGTGGTTCAGATCTCAATCCGACCGAGACCAAGAATATTGAATACACGACTTTGATGTTCGAGATCGAGAAGAAGAGAAACGAACTTCACTACGAGAACACAAGGACCTTCAACATCATCCAACATCTTACTGATCCGAAGCTCAGGGGAATCCTTTATGCAAAGTATGTGAACAGAAAGACGATCAAGAAGATAGCTGAAGACTTCCACTACGCTGAGAGCAGCATCAAAGAGTTTCACCTTAAGGCTCTGGAACAGATTTATCCATATATACCGAAAGGGGAAGTCCATGAGTAGAGAAAATGTGAGAGAGAAGATGGAGTTAGTTCTATCGATGGTACCGCTCTCATCTGCAGCTGACACGATTAGGAGCTTCTGTCTCCGCTATGATGAGTGTTCAAAGGAATGTCCGTTTCACAATGCTCACGGAAAGGGCTGTTATTTCAACAACGTGACACCGGATAAGTGGGAGGTCGGAGAGATGATCTATAAGATGACCGAAGAGATAGGAGGAAAGATGAATGAGCGAATATGTGAAGATAAAGAGAACCATTTATGATGAACTTCTTGATATCAAAGCTAAGTATATTACCTTGTGCAAGATAATCGAGACCATGCAGTCAGTCTATGAAGAGAATAAGCCTAAAGAAAGCGAGACAGCCAAATGAGAGCAAGATTATATGTCTGCGATGTTTGTGGAGAAGTTGAAGATAAGTTGCATGGAGGTGCTTTCTACGTTTTTAGGTACAAGCGAAAGTTGAGTGGTTTTAGTTGGCACACAAGACACAAAATGGTGATGTGTCACGAGTGCTTTCACAGAATGTTAGACTTTTGCAGAAACGATGAAGAGATAGAGTGGGAAGAAAGCGAGACAGAGTCGGAGGGCCACGAAAATGAGATGGGAGAGAGCACGGATTGAGTACAAGGGGTGCAAGGTCTTTAGCGATGGTTACGGTGGAATAATGTATTCAGAACGTGGCGAAAACGGAAAACCTACAAGATGCTGCTTAGGAGCTTACGAAGGAGATCCAGACTGGCCCGAATACTGTGAAGACTGTAAGTCATGCAAGAAATTTATTGACAATGTGAGAGGAGATAACGTATGAGCGTTAAAGCAGATAACTTGAATAAGGCAATAGTAAGAAAGCTTGATAAGGTCCTGGATAATACCGACTTTATCACTGACATGAAGATAACGATTCAGGGACATAGAGGTGAAGCTCCGATGATAACTTACGAGATCTCTGAGCTGATCGTTACCGAGGAGGAGACCACATGAAAGCAATCATCATAACATCGATCATCTGTGTCACTGTCGTGGCCCTTTACTGGCTCAGTCTTAAGGATAAGGAGAAAAAGAAATGATCTACGCTGTTAAGTGCATTAACTTCCCTGACGCTCAAAATCAAGCCAGAAAATATATGAATGAATTTAAGCTGCAGATATCGGAGGTTAAGAGATATAATGCAATCCCTGTTATTATTCTTAAGGATAGAAATGAACTTCATTTTGTTCCTGTTGGAAAAACTTTTGACCGCTGGTGCTTGGGAAGGATATACAAGTTCTTAGGATCCGATCAGCTTTTTTATGGTAGATATCCAGTAAAAGATAAAATACCGACCAAATCAGACTAAATTGTCTTTTTTAGAGTGATATTATGATATCAAGGAATTGAGCGATTGAACCGCCATAATCAATCTGTCTTTTTGGATTCTCCCCTGACGAACCTCCCTATCGTCAGGGGTTTTTATTGAAAGGATGAAAGAATGTCAGTACATGAGCTCAACGTTACCAGATGGACGAACCTGAGAGCGTTTGTCCTGAGACGAGATAAGTTTCTCGATCAGGTTGCTCTGAGGTATGGAAAGCGGATCGAGGCTCAAGTGGTCCATCACATCTTTCCTCGTGAGTTCTTTCCACAGTACACATACGAAGCGTGGAACTTGATTAGTGTTTCTAATAAGACACACAACGAGCTGCACGTCAGAGACTCACACAAGCTCACAGCGAAGGGCTGGGAACTTCTCGTGAGGACTGCGAGGAAGAATGGAATTGAGATTCCTGAAGGTCTTCGGGATCTCCTGACCTAATCCCCCCGGGGTTATTTTTGAATTTTTCGACCGGGGAGGCACGGCGAGGAGGGGTTTTTCTAACTGCGTGGGAGTTTTTAAGATTACTCCCCCGAAATTGGAGGCAATATGACATCAAAGAGCTGGATAACTGAAATAAAAAAGCAGATGACGCTCAAAGGTGTCGAGACCGCAGGATTCGGAAACGTAATTCAGACTTTGGCCGAACTTTTGGAGCAAAGAGACAAGCTTTTTAAGCAATATCAGGATGAAGGTTCTGAGGTCATGGTCCTGTATATTTCCGACCGTGGCCAGGAGAACATGATTATCAATCCGCTTCTTAAGGAGTGGCAGAACATGAACCGGGACGCTCTGGTCTACTGGAGGGAACTCGGTCTTACTCCTGCCGGACTTAAGAAACTGAATGATGATTCTATGAAGCCGGCTGAACAGAGTCCGCTTGATAAGGTGCTCGCTAATCTCGAAAAAGGAAGCGAACCGAAAACACCGAAGAAACCAGTCAAGAAGACAGTCAAGAAAACTGTTGCAAAGACAAAGACTAAGACAAAGCCAAAAACGACAAAGGCAGGGAAAAAATGATGAGGTGAAGTCATGAAAGCTAAAAGCTATTACCAGAGAGCTGTTGACTATGCTCGTGACGTGGTAGCTGGAAAGCGTAAGGCAGGAAACAACTTTCGAGAGTGTGTGAGGTTCCTGGCTGATCTGAAACGAGATGATCTGACTCTGAAGAAAAAAGATGCAGACTTCGTTTGCGGATTCATTGAACAGATCTTCGTTCACGAAAAGGGTGAAGCTCTCGACGGAACTCCACTCAAGAACAAACCGCTACTGCTTCAGGACTGGCAGATCTTTATTGTTTACAATTTGCTCGGGTTCTTTAAGAAAGGAACTAACGAGAGAAGATTCAAAGAGGCTTTCATTTTCGTCCCACGAAAATCAGGAAAGTCTCTTTTTGTTGGAGCCCTCGCTCTGGCTCTCGGATTCCTCGAGAGAAGATCGGGATCCACAATTTATATCACGGCTGCTTCACTCAAGCAGTCAAGGGAAGCTTTTAATAAGATCACTTACACGATGAAGGTCCGGGGAATCCTCGACGAATTTCGTGTTCTTGATAATAATGCGGAGCACTCCATCCAGAAACAGTTCTTGGATGCGAATGGAACTCCGACAGGCTCGCTTTATATCGAGGCTATGGCTGCGAATCCTGATAACCAGGACTCCTTCGGTTGTAACATCTGTATAGCCGACGAGATTCATGCTTACAAGAAAGCAGCTCAGTACAATCGATTTAAGGAAGCCATGAAAGCTTATACAAATAAGCTGATGATAGGAATCACGACCGCTGGCGATAACGTGAACTCATTCTGCTACGGTCGACTTCAATATGCTGAGAAGGTCCTCGATGGTACCGTCAAGGATGACACACTGTTCTGTTTTGTTTCGAAAGCACAGAAAGATGAAAACGGAGATGTCGATTATCTCGATCCGAAACAGCACGAACTAGCGAATCCGTCTTACGGTGTCACGATCAGACCTGAAGACATGATGCACGACGCTTTACAGGCTCAGAACGATCCTCAACAGCGTAAGGACTTCTTATCGAGGTCCCTGAACATCTACACAACGGCTCAAAAGGCTTACTTCAACATTGAGGAGTTCCAGACTTCGGATGCTCAATATAATTTCAGCCTCGAAGAGCTCGCAAAGTTACCGATCAAGTGGTACGGAGGAGCGGACCTGTCAAAGCTCCACGATCTCACGGCCGCTGCTCTCTTCGGTCATTACAAGAAAGAGAATCTGGATATCATCATCACTCACGGATTCTTCCCGGTCACAGCTGCAGCTCAAAAAGCTGAAGAGGACCAGATACCGCTCTTCGGTTGGAAGGATGACGGATGGCTCACGATGACCAACAGTCCGACCGTCAATACTGACGATGTCGTTAAGTGGTTCATCGAAATGAGGAACAAAGGATTCAAGATCGTCCAGGTCGGACATGACCGTAAGTTCGCTCGAGAGTACGTTATCGGAATGAAGAAAGCTGGCTTCAATGTCGTAGACCAGCCTCAGTATTATTACGTCAAGTCTGAAGGATTCAGACATATAGAAAAATCGGCTAAGGATAAGAGACTTTATTATCTCCATTCCGAGGCTTTTGAATATTGCGTAGCGAATGTCAAAGCAATCGAGAAGAGTGACGACATGATCCAGTTCGAGAAGATCGAGAAGAACATGAGAATCGACCTCTTCGACGCTTCCGTCTTCGCTTGCGTCCGATATTTGAACGACTTAGAAAAACCGAATGTGGTTTCTACTTGGTTTGGAGGAAATAAATGAATTGGAAACTTCCTACAATTAAAAAGCGAGAGACCGATACCGAAGCTTTGAAGAATGAGGTCAAGAAACAGGTCAACAGTCAGATCCTTCAGCTGATACATGATGGAGATCTGAAGTGTGCAGGATATACCTCACTCGATCAGGATCCGACGATCATCACAGCTTGTCAGGCCATCGCTGCTCTCGTCAGTCTGGTCTCCTGGCATATCATGGAGAACACCAAAAACGGAGACAGACGGATTAAGAACGAGTTATCTCGTAAGATCGACATAAACCCGAACAGCTACATCACCAGAGCGGACTTCTTTGAAGCAATCGCTATGAATATGCTGCTCTACGGAGACGGTAACGCAGTTGTTAGACCGCACACTGAAGACGGATATCTTCGGGATCTCGAAGTGGTACCGATGTCTCGTGTTTCATTCGTTCCGGATAATCCGCTCGGTTATGGTTATTGGATCTACATCGACGGAATCAAGTACGATCCGAGAGATCTTCTCCACTTCAGGCTTCATCCGGATAAGGATAAGCCCTGGAAGGGTACCGGAATCAGGGTAGCGATCAAGGATGTCGCTAATAACTTGAAACAGGCAGCTCACACCGAAAACGCTTATCTGGCTTCCGAGTTTAAGCCTCCGCTTATAGTGAATGTCAATGCGATGGGTGAAGAGTTCCAGAGCAAGGAAGGTCGAGACAAGATCGCTGAAGATTATCTGAAGACTTCGAAAGCTGGTGAGCCCTGGATCATTCCAGCGGAGCAGATGAACGTTACGTCAGTTAAACCGCTTACACTTCAGGACCTCGCTATCTCTGACACGGTCAAGATGAATAAGGAGACAGCAGCGGCCATCGTTGGTGTTCCTGCTTTCTTGGTCGGAATCGGAGAGTTCAAGAAGGATGAATATAACAACTTCATCCAGACGACAGTCAGAGAGATCGTCGAAAAGATACAACAGACACTCACGAAGGGCCTTATCCTTTCACCTGATTGGTATATCAAGGGAAATGTATGGGCTCTCCTCGACTGGGATCTGCAGCAGATCACTTCAGTCTTCACGGCTATGGGTGATCGTGGATGGGTTACAGGTAACGAAGCTCGTGACCGTATCAATCTCGAGCCGAAGGAAGGACTCGACGAACTTAAGGTTCTTGAGAATTATATTCCGGCTGATATGTCCGGAAACCAGAGTAAGTTAATCGGAGGAAATCAAAATGGATAAGACTGTGAGGTCTATTTTTGAAGAACATCCTGAGATGAGAGTAATGCAGCTCAGATCAGGAGAGTTTAAAACGAGGGAAGACAGCGGAGAGATGGTCATTGAAGGCTACTTCGCTGTTTTTAATAGTGACTATGAGATGTGGGAAGGTGCATCTGAGTCCATCGCTCCCGGAGCTTTCACGAGCTCGTTGAGTGGCGATATCAGAGGACTGACCAACCACGACACGACTCTGGTCCTGGGCCGTACAAAGGTTCACACACTGGAGCTCAAGGAAGACACTCACGGACTGTGGGGACGCATCACTATCAATCCGAAAGACAGTGACGCTGTAAACACATACGAGCGTGTCAAGCGTGGCGACGTTGACCAGTGCTCGATCGGATTCATGATCCGCAGCGAGGAAACCGATTTCCGAGATGACGGAACAATCCATTGGACGATCACAGATGTCGACCTTTTCGAAGTTTCTGTTTGCACATTCCCTGCTTACGAGGAGACAGGTGTTTCAGCTCGACACAAGGACGCAGAAGAACTCAAGAAGAGAGCTGCTGAAGCGTGGAAGCTGAAGATGGCCGATCGTCTCAAGAAAATCTCAACTAAGGAGGAATAAGTCATGCTTAGAGCATTGATGCTTCGTAAGAAGATCAACGATGCAAAGAAGGAGATCGCAGCCTTAAGAGCTAAGGACTCCGACTTTGAGACCAGAGCTGCAGACATTCAGAAGAGAACTGATGACACAGCTCAGGCAATCGAAGAGGCTCAGACAGAAGAGGAGAAGCAGGTCGTCGAAGATGCTATCGCATCCATCGAGGCTGATAAGGCTGCTCTTGATTCTGAAAAGGCTGAGAACGATCAGAAGATCGCTGACCTCGAGGGTGAAGTTTCCGAGATGGAAAAGGAACTCGAAGATGTCGAAGATCAGCAGAGAGCTTCCCAGAAGGTTGCTGCACAGGCAACTGAGAACACAGTTACACAGACTCCCGAAGGAGTCAATTTCACAGAAAGGAACATGAACAAGATGTTTAAGACAAGATCACTTAACAGAATGACAGACATCCAAAGAGCTGAGTTCGTTCAGCGTGAGGATGTTCAGAAGACACTCGCAGAGGTTAGAACTCTCATCAAGGAGAAGAGAACAGTCACAGGTGCTGGTCTTACAATCGGTGAGACGATCCTCGGACTCATCCGTGAGAACGTCATCGACTATTCTAAGCTTTACGGCAGAGTTAACACAGCTGTTACAAACAAGGACGGCCGTGTTATCGTTCAGGGCATCGTTTCCGAGGCTATCTGGACCGAGTGCTGTGCAGCTCTTAACGAGCTCGATCTCGAGTTTGGTCAGGTTGAGCTTGACTGCTATAAGGTTGCTGGTTATCTCGTACTTTGCAACGCAAACATCGAGGATAGTGACATCGATCTCCTCGATGCTGTTGTAGTTGGTCTTTCTCAGTCACTCGGTAAAGCTATCGATAAGGCTATCCTTTACGGTACAGGTACAAAGATGCCTACTGGTGTAGTTACAGCTATCGCTTCCACAGCTTCTCAGCTCGTAACAATCTCCGGCTCCGATCACGGCACGGCTTTCATCCAGGACATCATCAAGGCAGCTGCTAAAGCTGATTCCAAGTATTCTCGTGGAGATAAGCTCTGGGTAATGAGCGATGCTACTTATGCGACAGTTATGGCTGAGGCCGTAGCTATTGACGGCTCCGGTGCTTATGTTGCTATGGTTAATGGTCGTATGCCGGCAATCGGTGGCGACATCATCGTCGTTAACGATGTACCTGATAACACAATCGTTATGGGTTACTTCGATCTCTACGCTCTCCTTGAGAAGAAGGGCATCACAATCGACACATCCGAGCACGTTAAGTTCCTCGAAGATCAGACAGTCGTTCGTGGTCGTGCAAGAATGGACGGCAAGCCTGCAGTTGCTAAGGCTTTCGTTGCTATCGGTATCGGTGCAGCTCCTACGACAAGCGTAGTTTTCCCCGGACAGGACGATCCTGAATCCTGATATTTAAGGAGATCAGACCATGAGTGAAGTTAATGATAACGTCCTCTTGAAGAGATTAAAGATCGACATCGGAATTATTAACTCGACAACTTACGATGAAAGACTTACGAGTCTCCTGACAGTCGCTGAAAAAGAAGTCAGTAAGTTCGTCGGTGAAGATGTCGATACATCATCAGACATAGACTCAGAGCTCGTTATCGATTACGCTCGCTGGCAGTGGTTATCAAGAAGGGAGCCGACAGTGATGCCGGCTTCCCTTAAATACCGCTTGAACTGTAGAGCGTTTGGAAGAGCGACTCCGAGTGGTTCTGGATCTTAAAATTGTTTGCTGAGGTGAGGAAAAATGGCTCGAGATGTTTCGTTCTTCCTTCTGGGAGAGACACGATCAAAAGATCAGACAGGTCAGACAGTGACCATCAAGACACAGACCGAAGCTATCGGGATCCAGAGCAGCACTTATCAGAATGAGTTCTTCCAGGCAGATCAGGCCGGATTAAGACCGCAGGGATCTATCAAGATGAACTCAGCGGACTATCATGGAGAAAAGTTACTCGGTTTTCAAGACAATCACGGAAACATGACGATTTTCTCCATATACCGCACTTTTGAACCTGATAATGACTGGATAGAGCTCTATTACGGCTCTAGGGTTGGAAATGGATAGCCTTACAGCTCAGATCAACAACATCCTCGCTCAATATACGTCAGACGTTAATGTGACGGTCGACGAGGTCATGAAGAGCGGAGCACAACAGGCTAAAAAGGCCCTTCAACAGCTTTCTCCTGCAGATACAGGAAGATATGCGAAATCATGGGCCGTTAAGAAAGAAAAAGGTCGATATATCGTCTACAACAAGAAGCCCGGATTAACACACCTTCTCGAAAATGGTCACGACATCATCCGTGACGGAAAGAAGGTCGGAAGAGTCCAGGGAAGACCTCACATAAAGCCTGTTGAAGAGATGATTAACGAAAACATTATCAAGGAACTGGAGAGTAGATTATGACGATTAGTTCACTTAAGACAATTCTCGAAGATAATGGCTTCGACGTTCATCTCGGTGTTGCTCCTGATGGTACAGCTTGTCCTTATATCGTGTTCAGAGATGTCACGAATCCGAACTTTGCAGCAGATAACAAAACATACACTGAAACTACTTCACTCAGACTCAATCTGGTCGAGAGTGAGGTTCGTAACTGGTCTCTTCATTCGACTCTGAAAGGGATCCTCGATAATAACTCGCTTCCTTATAGCGTGACATTAGTCGATGACTCTGATGAGCACGTCACTGAGACCTATTTTGATATAAGTTTTTTAGGAGGAATCTTAAATGCCTGAGAAAAAGGAAGCAAAGGTCTTTTACGGCCTTTCAAATGTGCATTACGCACCGCTCACAGAGACCACAGATGCTCAGGGTAATGTAACTACAACTTACGGAGCACCTAAGAAGTGGCCCGGAGCTGTTAATATGCAGCTCGATCCTTCAGGAAATCCGACGTTCTTCAGTGCGGATAACATCGCTTATTATGCCCTGGCTAATAACCGTGGTTATGAGGGCGATTTCGAGTCTGCTATGATCCCGGAAGACATCAAGGTCGACACGCTCGGAGAGACAGAGGATGATAACGGCCTTATCGTTGAGACAGATAAGGACGAGATCTCTTACTTCGCTCTCATGTTCGAGTTCCAGACAGACATTTCCGCTCGTAGATATTGCTTCTACAAGGTTTGTCTCGCTTCTCGTCCTGCAGTTGCTTCTAACACCGTAGACGTTAACGGTGATCTCGAAGTCAAGACTGAGACAGTTTCTTTCAGAGCTGTTCCCAGAACTGATGCAGTCACGATCGACGGAGTTGAGAAGCATCTCATCAAGGCTTGCACAGGCAAGAACACAGACGCACAGGCTTATGCGAACTTCTACACAGCAGTTCCCGAGCCTAGCTTCGGTGGCGAGTCCTGATAACAGGTCTTTAAAGGGTTAAAGAGGGGAAGCTCTTATACGGAGCTTCCCCTTTCTATTGAATAAAGGAGAAAAAGTATATGTTCGACGTAAGTAAAATTGAAATCAATGCAGCGTTCTATGAAGTATTCGAATCCGTCTTCGGTGAAGACTTTTTCGCAGTCCTGGCTAAGATCAGACCGAATGGAAGGATCCAGGCATTGAGGACCAGAGCGACTAAGTTTGTGAAGGAACAGAATGAGAACGGTGAGACAGTCGAAAAGGCTATTCAGGATTATTCCATTCTCGACGAAGACGAACAGAAGGAAATCACCGATTATAACATTTCAGTCGGTCTCCTGATGAGGAAATACACTTCAAGGATCGCTTATATCGGTTCACTTCTCTTTAAGAAGAAATATAACGGAAGCAAAGAGGATTACTATGGCTGGTTAGCCACTTGTGAGCCCGGAGCTTTCATTGATAAAGACACAATGAGTGCGATCTGGGAAAAGGTCAATCTCGATCAGAAGGTCCCTGTCTCGGTAAAAAACGAGTAAAGGCCGCAGCGACGATTCGTCCGATGACGACGAGTCTGTTCCAGCTTAGAGCCTTAGAACTTGGAATCAGAAAACAAGATCTGAGGTTCTATACGTGCGGCCAGATATTTGGAATTCTGACCGAGAGATCGAATGATAACTATGACTGGCCTAAGATGGCCACTCAAGCTGACATCGATGCTCTTTTCCCTCGTTGACATGACGAGGTAAGTAATAATGGCAAGTACGATTAAAGGTATTACCATTCAAATCGAAGGAAAGACCAGCGGACTGGTCAAGTCACTTCAGGACGTAGAGAGCCAGATCAAGAAGGACGATGCAGCCCTTAAGAACTTGGACAAGGCCCTCAAGCTCGATCCTACGAATGTCGACTTGTTAGCTGCTAAAGAACAGGTCCTTGCTGATAAGACGAATCTCGTCACTCAGAAGATGGACATCCTGCAGCAAGTTCAAACAGACGCACTTTCCGATCTTCCTGAAGATGCACAGCTCACAGCCTCACAGATGGCTGAACTCGAAGCTGAGATAGCGACGACAGGAGCAACACTCGATGAGTTATCCGGGGAATCTGAAGAAGCCAGTGGCGATCTTCAGGACGTTGGAGATTCTGCTGAAGATGCAGGAGAAGAAGTCGAGAAGTCTTCCGAGTCCTTTGAGGGACTTGGTGATGCTGCTGAGGTTGCCGGCGAAGTTGCTGTTAAGGCTCTCGAGGCCGTTGTGGTCGCTGCTGCGGCCGTTGGTGCAGCTGTCGGAACTGCAGTAGTCGCTACAGGTACCGCTCTCGCAAATACTACGATGGAAACATCGAAGCTTGCTGACGAGCTCGATACACTGTCGAAGACGACAGGTCTTTCGACTGACACTCTTCAGGAATTAAATTATGCTGCAGAACTTCTGGACGTTGATACTTCAACGGTCACAGGTTCAATTACAAAATTAGAAAAGACTCTCGGATCTGCGATGGCAGGATCCACGTCTGCTCAGGAGAGCTTCAAGGCTCTCGGAATATCATTCAAGGATTCGAATGGTAATGTCCGGGACGCTGAAGAGGTATTCTGGGAAGCTGTTGATGCTCTGGGCCAGATAGAGAATTCAAGCGAGCGTGATATAGCTGCCATGTCCCTCTTCGGGAAGTCAGCTAAGGAGTTAAATCCGCTTATCCTCGCTGGTTCCGATACCTTCAGACAGCTCGCTGACGAGGCCCATCAGGTCGGTTATGTCATGGACTCCGAGACCATCGACGCTTTCGGAAACCTCGATGACAATATGCAGAGGCTCACGAACGGAGCTAAAGCAGTAGAACAGTCCTTCGGACAGGTTCTTCTTCCTCTTCTGACGGACCTCAGCGGAGACGCAGTAAGTCTTCTCGGTGACTTCTCCGGTGCTCTTTCGAGTACAGGTGGAGACATCGACGCTATTGCCGGCATCATCGAAGATTTCGCACCGAGAGCGGTTTCTATCGTGGAATCTTACATCCCTAAGATCCTCACGATAGTCGAATCCGTATTTTCGGCCCTTCTCCCGGTTGCGATGTCAGTCGCTCCTCAGCTCATAGAGATGGCCGGACGACTGCTTCAGAATTTGGCGAGCTCGATAGCTCAAAATGCGGAATTATTCATTTCTGCGTTCAGTTCGCTCTTTGAGTCCGTCGTAAATTCAGCGGTCACGCTCCTTCCGGTCCTGGTACCGCTAGCGATCAGTCTCATCATGACTCTGGTTAATTCGTTAATCGAATATGCACCTTTGCTCCTCGATTCTGCGATGGCCATAATCATGACTCTGACAGAGCAGCTCTTATCACCTGAGAGCATTGAACAGCTGTTATCTGCAGCGACATCCATTATCACCGGATTACTCGGAGGACTGACTGAAGCCCTTCCGATTTTAATCCCGGCTGCGATAGATGCTATTTTGACTCTGGTCGATACGCTCCTGTCGAGTGGATGCTTGGAGATGATAATCCAGGCAGCTCTGACCTTGATATTGACTCTGGCTCAAAGTCTCATCACATATCTCCCGGAGATCATAAAACGTCTCCCTGAGATCATCATGGGAATCGTGAAATTCCTGACCGGTGACGCTTTACCTTCCATCATTGAGGCTGGCTTCACTCTTATCACAGGCATAATCACGAATCTGCCGGCCATCATTGGAGCCATCATAGAAGCCCTCATAACTCTGGTCATTGAGATGGGTAAATACATCACAGGTGACGGAGCGAAGGACATTCTCAAGAGCTTCCAGGCAGCCTTTGACGGTATCATCAACGGAGCGAAGAACTGGGGCTCTGATCTTATCGGGAACTTCATTGACGGAATCAAGTCAATGTTCGGAAAACTCGGTGAGGCAGCGAAGGGAGCAGCGAAGAAGGTCGCTGACTTCTTACACTTCTCTGAGCCTGATATGGGACCGCTCTCAGACTTTAACGAGTCAGGCGGTGACATGATCCAGAGCTTCATCGACTCGATGAATAAGCAGCAGGGAGAACTTGAGAAAGCACTCTATAAGACTGCCGGCATCATCGATTCAGGAATGAATGATTCCTACGAGGTAGCGACAAGAAGCGAAGTTCACCAGACTGTCGACTATAGCGGTGGCCTTTCAAGAATCGAAAAGGCTATCGTTAATGCTGCCGGTTCTGCTTCGTCTGAAGGTAGTGTAACGATCGTCGCTCCGATCTATATCGGAGGCGATCTCGTTGACACTGTCGTTTTGGACGCTATCGATAGGAATAACTATACGTCAGGAGGACACTAATGTTAGGTAACTTTTTAAAGTTTAATAATGAAGTCTTCCCGAATCCGAAAGTTCCTTCGAGAACTTCGAAGACGATTGAAAATGTTTCACAGAGTGAAGCAGGAACGGACCTCGTCACGGTGGTCCGTCCTGCGAAGAACTCTTGGAGCTTCAGCTTCGACCTGTCTCCGGCTAAGAGAGACATCCTCGAGGGACTTACTCACGATGAGTCGACAATGATGATATATCAGGGGAAGACTTATCGAGTAAGAGTAAGAGATTTCTCGGAAAACACTGTCGAGGGTTCTGAGTGGCTCAGTTCCGTCGATGGTCTATTCGAGTGTTCAGTTTCAGTTACGGAGTTTTAAGATATGTATAATGTCTCAGACGCTTACAAAGCGAAAATGCTCGACCAGATACAGACTCACAGGTTGGTGGGCCTCCTGGACGATACATATTCATTCACGGAAGCTGATGTCATAGGAGTTTCCTATAAGAATCAGTGTTCTCAGAAGAATGTGGCTCTGGGATCAGTTAATATCGGTGTCTTGAAGCTCACGCTCCTGGTCGACCTTCTCGATCGTGGTGACTACTACGGAAAGAAGATCGTCCTCTATGACGGTCTGAAGATAGAAGAGGAATCCGGTGAGGATGTCTTCGAAGATGTTCCTATCGGTGTGTTCTATATCGCTGAGGCGATCAGGACTGCAGCAGGAATCGTGATAACGGCTTATGATGTTCTTTCAAAGACCGACAAGAATCTCACGATCGACCAGACTAGCGGAACACTCTATTATTTTTGTAAATACATTGAGTCAGAGACCGGAGCGAGCTTCGGAATGACTCAGGAGGAATGTGAAGCCCTTCCAAACGGACTTGAGGTCTTGTCACCTTATGAAGATAATGACATGACCACATTCCGTGACTTGATGAGTGCTATCGCTCAGATGGTCGGAGGCTTTGCTTATGCGGATCGATTAGGTACCTGGAAGCTCAGGAGCTTTGATAACGTTTCTGTTATCAGGATCCCAAAAGCCAGAAGAATGTCCGGTACCGAGATATCAGACTTCGATTCGTATTATGATTTCGTTTCCTACGTCGACGCACAGACTAAGATAGTTAAGGTCATCGGTGAAGGTGACGGACTTGTAATGAAACTCGGAAATCAGCCGTTCTTACAATACGGAACTCCTGAAGCTATAACCAGACGAGTCGAAAACATCGTCGCAGTCGTCAAGCAGATGGTCTACACTCCGTTTAAGGCTTCGATGCTTCCTGCTTTCATAGCTCTCGATCTCGGAGACGTGATCGAGCTGGAAGATGACTATTCAGGAGAAACGAGCTCCGGTGCTGTTATGTTGGCCACATGGACATATAACAAGTCTTATAAGGTCCAGTGCTACGGTGACAATCCGAATCTTCGAGACGCACAGTCTAGGACGGATAAGGATATCTCCGGAATCATCAGTCAGACGGTCCAGAACGAAGTTACATATTATAACTTCGCTAATCTCGAGCCGATTCAGTTCGGATCAGATCAGGAAGTCACGATCGCACAGCTCTACTTCACAGCTGCTCAACAGACGACAGTCAAGATCATGCACGAGTTTATCATGGAGATGCTGCGTGATCTGTCACTACAGGGTAGTTACGAGATCAGATACTATCTCGACGAGGAACGAGTTAATTATTCACCTTACGAGAGTTTATCTCCGCTGATTATCACGACTGATGTTCCTACACCTGAAGAGGAAAGTGGTGGAGGAACGGAACCTGTCAGAGCTGACATCGAGCCTGTCGAGTCAACGATAACAAGAGACTTCTTCTATATCTTAAGAGACATTCAGCCAGGCATCCGTCACAGCTGGGAAGTCAGGATCCTGACTCACGGAATAGAAGAGACTACGATCGACATAAATCATGCTCATATCACTCTGGAAGGTCAGAGACTTTACGGTGATAAATACTTCGACGGATTCGTCGACGCTAAGGATCTTCTCGAGCCCTTCCCGATCGGAGGTCTCGGACTCGTCTCAATGGGTGACGAAGTATATATCGGGTTCGATCCGGTTGTTCATCCTATTTGTGAAGATGAAATACCTGTTCTCGATCTCGGAGCCGTTGGACTCGAGCAAATTGAAGAACCTGAAGGAGTGCTCGCTCCTCATATCTTCATGGAGGGTGGCTTCTTCCTTTGTGCTGAAGATGGCCGAATCCTTTGTGCTGAAAATGGCGAGCGTTTTACTACAGAATAATCGGAGGTGCTGAGAATGGCCGACAATGACGATAAGATTAAGATATCCGAACTGGATCCTGCTCTGACGCTGGACAATACGAGCGAGACTGTCGTAAATAAACAAGTGTCAGGAAGCTGGGTAACATTCAAGATGACCATAGCTACTCTGGCAGCTCATATTCTTGAAGCGTTCTCTTCTTCAGCTCTCAGAACCACTAATAAGACGGTGGTCGGAGCTATAAATGAGCTGCAGCAAGGTGGTGGCGGTGGAGGTTCATCGACACTCGCAGGACTTACGGATGTTAATCTGACTTCACCGACTAATAATCAGATTTTAAAGTATGACGGTGCGACAGCAAAGTGGGTAAATGGTACCGGAGGAGGCGGAGGTGCGTCCGCACTTACAGACCTTTCTGATGTTTCTTTAACTACACCGACCGACAATCAAGTCTTGATGTTCGACAGTACATCTCAGAAGTGGAAAAATAACAGCGTCAATCATTACTCGGAAACTGAAAAAGTAGTCGGTTCTTGGGTAGATGGTTCACCTGTTTATCAAAAGACCATCTACAATGCAGGCGGTGTCTCGGGAAATTTCAACTTTCCACACGGCATTACAAACTTTGGAAAGCTTTTGAGTTATGAAGGAACGGTTTCAGACAGTTCTTTTGCTCAATATGGTGATATATGGGTAGTTCCGAGAATCGCAAGTGACGGTAATTCGATCGGTATTGATAAGGTATCAACAACTTCAATCTATATGATAAATCCTAACGCTTTCGGAACACGATTGTTCGATTGGTATATAACACTCCGTTACACAAAGAGCTCGACCTAATGGGAGGATAATATGATAATTAAAGAAAAGAAAAGACTTGATGGTTTTAACACTCCGAAAATCCCCCAGATCAAGGGCCATGTGAAGATAACACTTCACAACTGTAGAACCGGAAAGAACGAAGTCGTCGAGGGTGAGAATATCGTCACAAATGCGATGAGAGATATCCTCGCTGCAAACTATGTCGGAGGTATCAACTATTCGAAGATCTTCGGGACTGAGGGACTTTGGAAGAAGTGGTTCGGAGGTGTCCTTCTCTATGAACAGGCTCACACTCTGAATCCTGATAACTATTATCCTCAGTCAGATGACGACAATCACCTTTTCGCTCACGCTGGTCAGAATCCTATCGATCCTTTATATGATGACGATCTGACCAGGGGAAATCCTGTTGCAGCTGCTTTTATACAGACGGAAGACACTGTTAAGCAAGTCTGGGAATGGGGTTCTGCTCGTGGTAATGTTCCGGACGGAAGATATATAAGAGCTTTGAGCCTGACTCATTCCGATGTCGGTGACGCTGGCCTCGGTTCGAGCTCTTACGTTTTCAGTCAGTTAACTCCTTTGGAATCAATCGGAGGCTTTGCTTCAAATGAGCGTATTTCCGGGAAGGAAGTCTACGCTCCATACGACGAGGCCCACGGTGTCGCTTTTGCGATCGGTAATGATGGAGAGTGGACTGTCGGTAATCAGGCTTTTGAAACTAATAAGATCACAGTCTATAAGAGGAAGTTCCCCTTTAGTAAGACAGGTCTATATCAGACTCAGGTCTCCGACGGTAGATTTGAAGAGAAGTTCACTGTTACGATCTCTTTCAATGTTTACGCACAGCCGTGTTTCTATTTTGACCAGGTCAATAAGAGGCTGTGGCTGTTCACAAACTACACTTCCGCATCGACCTACAGTAAGTCGGTCATCAAGTATTCCATTATCGACTGTGAAAACCAGACCGAATACGCTCACGGCACGATCACCAGCGACACTGAAAACATCGCTCCGCTCGGATATGGCGATAATACGACTTTCTACAACGGTGGACGCTCAGTATTCATGGGAATCGTCTTTGACGGAACTTACTTCTATTTCCCGACAGGAGTAAATAACGGAGCAGGAGACGTAAAAGAGAGACTCACAGGATATCAGAAGATCAACTTCTCGAATCAGGCCGACCAGACTACAATCTCACTTACTAGTGGTGAGATAACGAAATTCTGGTCTCCGCTCTATTGCGGTGGGTTGCTTGTTTCGATGGGTGGAGTGGTCAACGGTGACAAGCTCTATCCTTGTCAGTCAAACTGGAGTTTACCTTATGCTTCTGGCTATTCTGTTTTCGCTGAACAGCCTAACAAACCGTCAAGCTACTTCACGCAGCTCGACACTCTGAGACTTACATCTGCATCCGCTATTTGTCCGAGAGACATCTTCGCTAATAAGCTCTTGAACATGACTCTCTTCAATCTTCCTTCACCTATACAGAAGACGAGCTCACAGTCTATGACGGTCGAGTACACTCTTCAGGAAGTTGACGGAGGATCTGAATCATGAAAGATTTAATTCTCGCACTTGTCTACGGTGGCCTGTTCTCGTTCATCCAGTTCTTCATCACTTTCGGGTTCTCCCGGAAGGATAAGTCGAAGGAGATTGAAAAAAGACTGGATGTTATCCAGGAGGATCAGCAGGAGGGATTTAAGGAGCTTAACAAGAAGGTTGAATATAATGCTGCAGTATTAGCCAGGACTCACATCTTACGCTTCAACGACGAAATAATGAACGGAGTGAAGCACAGTCGTGAATACTGGAGACAGCAGCTCGATGACTGCGATACTTATGAGGAGTTCTGTAAGAAAAATCCCGATTTTAAGAACTCTTACACGGAGATCGCAGATAAGAACATCAAGACCACTTTTGAGAAGCTTATGAATGAGGGAAAACTCTAAAAGGAGGTTTTATGAAGCATGACATAGTGTATTTAATAAAGAATGATTGTGACTCTGAAGAGTTGAAGTATTCGATAAGGTCAGTCGTTCAAAACTTTCCTTATCGGAAGCTCGTTATCGTCGGTGGATGTCCGTCTGACATCAAGCCTGACATCTACATTCCGGACACTCAGGAAGGAGCGACGAAGTGGGAGCGATCGATGCACTCGCTTAAGAAAGTTCTGGACAATGATGAGCTGACCGAGGATATATGGCTCTTCAATGATGACTTCTTCATAATGGATCCTGTCAGATCCGATGTGAATTACTTCAGCGGTTCGCTCGAAAAACGTGTCGTTGAAATGAAAAAGAAAAACCCTCGAGGCTCCGGATATATCCGGAGCCTTGAAGCTCTTAGAGCATCCTTATTCAATCTGAATAAGGACTCGCTCTGTTTTGCACTTCACATTCCATTCCTGATTAACCGAGTGAAAGCTGAAAAGCTCTTCGAGGAATATCCGGGAATAAAGATGTTCCGTTCATTCTACGGAAATTGGTATGAGATCGAGTGCAGTTATATGAGAGACGTTAAGGTCTACGATCTGGAAACGGTACCGGACACACCTTACATCTCCACGACAGATGAGTCGTTTAAAAAGGGAAAAGTGGGTGAGTTCTTAAGAAAATACTTCGCTAATCCCTCGAAATACGAAAAAAACACACTCCTGGACACAGTTCGGGAAATCTACGACGAGGAAGGAGAAATCCGCTATGAAAATTGACAATAAGACTTATGACGCTTTGAAATGGACTTTTTCAGTAGTCCTGCCGGCACTCACAACTCTGTATATCACTCTGGCTATGATCTGGGGTTGGCCTTATACGGAGCAGATCGCAGCTTCATTAACTGCAATTATAACTTGCGGTTGTACTCTGCTCGGAATCAGCTCTGTGAAATATCAGAAGCTCAACGGAGGAAATAACAATGGCTGAAGAAAAGAAAACAGCTCCCAAGAAGAGCACAGCAAAGAGAACATCTAAGAAGTCGGAGAAGACTGCAGTTATAGCCGAGATTAAGCCTGAGATCGTAGTTTCTCTCAAAACCGCCACTGTTCTCCCTGCAGAGGGCTTGAAGATCAGAAAAGGTCCCGGTGTTGATTTTGAAAAATACGCAGGAGTGAAGATTCCTGCAGGTACCGAAGTCGATGTTCTCGAAGAGAAGGATGGCTTCGTCAGGATCGGCTATGAGCAGTGGGTAATGAAGAGCTATCTCGGAGGTATTTAATATGTCAGATTGTTATCCGGAAGCTGTCGTCGCTTATGCGAGAAGCCAGAAGGGGACCAAAGAAGGTCCGAATAACTGGAATCCTTACGCAAAAGAGCTGGACGCAGTCGGATATTTCAATCCGATGAGGAAACAGAATCTTCCGTGGTGCTGCACTTACGTCGACGCTTGCGTCTATAACGGAAGCGGAAAAGACAAAGCCAAAGCCCAGAAGGTTCTATACCAGCCGAGTTATGATAATCTGTCGGCCGTAGTCAAATACCTGGCAGGATATTTTAAGACCGCAGGAGCTTATTTTACGGATCCTGATAAGGTCGAGATCGGAGATGTTATCTTCTTTAATGCCGTGAACGATAAGGGCCAAGTGACGAGCACCTACAGTCACACAGGTCTTGTCATCGACCGAGACGAGCGTGGAGTTACCACCAGCGAGGGGAATAAATACGATAAGGTGGCCGAGTGCCAGTATTTATTCACTTCAATCGGTACCAAGATCGCTGGCTTCGGGAAACCGAAATACGATAAGAAACAGCCTGATCCACCGGCACCTACACCTACTCCGGAGCCTACGAAGTACACGGTCAAGGTTGGAGACTTCTTAGCACTCAGGACAGGACCGTCCACGGACTTCCCCGAAAAGGGCCGACTGTGGAACGATGCAGTCGTTACAGCTGTCGAGGAGTCTGATAACTGGATAAAGATATCCGGTGATCTCTGGTGCTCCAAGAAATATTTACGATAGACACTTGTCTATGCTTTTTCCCTTATTCAAGGACTCAGTCTCTTCGGAGGCTGAGTCTTAAAAGGGTGATATTTAGATTTCTCATATATAACCCTCCTGAAGAGCCCCTTCGACTATATGTCGGAGGGGTTTTTCGTTTGGCCAGAAAAAGAAAAACCCTCAGTCGATTGGCTGGGGGCTTTTCTTTTGTCTGTTTGACGTTCAACTAAAAGTTCAGGTGACTTTATTATATCAGCTGCAGAGAAAAATAAAAGCCTCCGCTCAATGAGACGGAGGCCAGCCGGTGTAGCCCTATACCGGTAAGAAAGATAATTTTATTATAACATTTGACCAAAATTTGACCAAGAGAAAATGAAAAAACCGCAAAACCCTTATGGTTGAGCGGTTTTCTTTGGTGGAGATGAGGAGAATCGAACTCCTTAAGGAATCGGCACCAGTGCCGAAAAAGTGCGTCAGACGTGGACTTCCCTCGTATTCGGTATGTCAGAGTCCGTCAGTTGTGGACTCATTTTGCCCCAAATTTTGACCAAAGGTGAGGTCGATAATCTCAGCTGCTCTCTTCTGGTCTCCGTCGACAAAGTGACCATAAGTCTCGAAGGTGGTCATTGAGACGGAATGTCCGACGATGTCCTTGATGGACTGCTCCGGGAGAACATTCTTCATCATGGAGATAAAGGTATGTCGGAGGGAATAAACTGTTCCCGGAAGATTACGTTCCTTCTTCAGCTTCTCCCAGTGATTTCTCATGGTCGACTGATTTCCCATTGAACCATCAGGACTACAGAAGATCCATTTCGTGTGCAGCTTATATTCATCGTTTCTCTGAATGGTTTTATCCAGAATCGCTCTGGTCATGTTCCCGATCGGGACCACACGACGAGCGTTTTCATTCTTCCCCTCGGTGATCTGGCCTGAAGCATTAACGGACCGCTTGATCGTTACGATGCTTCCCCTGACATCGTCGATCTGAAGCCCTAAAGCTTCTCCCGGTCTCATACCTGTCAGCAGCAGAAAGCAGAAGAGCGGATGATACCATAAATCGGACTCTTCGAGTAGTCTCCTGGCATCGTCTTTCTGCAGGATCTCCTTTTCCTTCCGGGAATGGCCCTTCGGAATATACAGATTCCCTCGGAGGAGCTCGCATTGATAATCTTCATATCCGAACTTGATGATTCCCTTGATAATTCCTCGGAGGTTTTTCAAAGTTTTCTCTGAAAGTGCCTTGTGACGTCCTGACGCTTCGTTAATTACGCTCTGCCAATCTCGGAGGGTAACTTTACATATTTTCACAGAAGCGATTCTAGGGGCTATATAGAGCCTTATATAACGCTCGTATTGAGAATAGGCTTCCGAGTTCTCTCCTCGACGAGCTTTTACATCTTCCAAAAACTCTTGAGCGACACGGCCGACGGTCTTGGATCCTGAAGCTTCACCGTAAAACCACTGGTCATACTTCTGCTGGACTTCCTTACGGCCTTTTGCACCGGGAACGGAAGAAGAGAAGGAAAAGGTTCTTCCTTCTTTCATTACTCTGATTCTCCATCTTTTTCCGTCCCATTTAGGTGATGTCATTTTGTTCCTTCTTGTGATCTTAAATATTCAGCGTAGCTTTTTAGCTTTGCGATGCTCTCTGCAGATAGTCCGTCGGTGAGAGCTGTTTCGTTTGTTTCGACTATTATGTCGAGCATCTTTCCAGGTGTCGTATGAAGAGCAATAGCGAGATCCTGAAGACGGTCCACTGATATATTAGTTTTTCCTTTTTCGAGAGCACTTATAGCAGCTCGTCCAGCGAAGCCCGACTTCTTTGCTAATTCCTCTTGAGACATCCCCTCGGTCTCACGGAGTAGTTTTATATATTCCCCAAATCTTTTTAAACTGTTGTTATCCATTTTTATCCCCTTCTTTCTTACTTTGATTATAGGTGGATTATTACAAATTTGCAATATTCTATTGACTTGTGTCAAATGGGTATTGACGGTCTCGCAGAAATGAGTTAATGTATCAGTGTCAAATCCAAGACGACACAGAAAGGAGGAAAACGGATGATAAATTATGCCAAGCTGAAAGGTCTAATGGCAGAAAGAGGTCTTACTGTAGTTGGTCTCGCTCAAATGTTAGGTGTATCAAGACAGGCTGCATCCGAGAAGGTAAACGGAAAGACTAGGATCACTGTAACAGATGCCCAGACGATTGCTAAAGCTCTTAACATGAACAAAGAAGAAATAGACACGGTTTTTTTTAAGGACTTTGTCAAATCGGAGACTACATCATGACGGACACATTATATCCATCACTTAGTCGCTACTTCGAAAATCAGACAGAACTCGCTCACGCTGGATGTATGTCAATACGAAGACTTTATGACTGTTTATACGGCATCAAGACATTCACCAGAGCGGAAAAGAAAGCCATAGCAGCGAACATCGTAGTCCGGATCATGGACCGGCCGAGCTTCGATTACGCAGAACTCGAAAAAGCTGTTCGTGCATGGAAGGGAAACTTCGACACCGAGTATAGAAAGGAAAAAGCAAATGGCTAAGAAAGCATCATTCGAAATTTACGAAGGTCTCGACGTGAGAAAGAAGAAGTTCGTTGTAGTTCCCAGAGGAGCTGGCGACAAGAAACTCGTAGACGAGGCAGCATCATACTTAACAAAACTGAATCACTGTTCCAGGAAGCATATCAAGACCGCTGTTGGATATATCTGGAAGGATGAACTCTATCTCCAGAATCCTGCAATCCCCGGAGCAAGACTCGTCACGGTTCTCACCTACGTCAGATGAACGATCAGACCGTCACAGCTGTAGACATCCTTCTGACGATCGCATCGATTTGCATCTTCTTAGGTACCGCACTCCACTTTTACAGAATAATCACGAGTGAGCCTGAAGAGATATCGGAGGACGTCATACAGACGGAAGCGGAATCTGCAGAAGTCACCGTTCTGGGAGTATATGAGGTCATCGGGAAAGATGAAACGACTAAATACCATGAGCGTGACACGACAGAAGATCATCTCGAAGAGGTCCAGACATCGCTCTTTTACGCCACAGAACCACTCGGAAAGTATTACATCACAGCCTACTCACACGTTGAGACAGGATCCAGGATAACAGCTTCCGGAGCAAAGGTTCATCAAGGCACTATCACGACAGCTGCAGCAGACGTTCCGAAGTATTTCCGCTTCGGTGACTACGTCGAAGTAGATGGCCGTATTTACAGAATCGAAGACACAGGCTCCGCTGTTCGTAAACGTCATTTGGATCTTTACGAGCCGGACATGAAAAAACTCAACAGTTACACAAGTTACAAGCAAGTTTACCGAGTGACATTTCCATTCGGAACTCCAAAAGACAACTAGGGAGGATTTATATGAACACATTAATCATTATCTCGTCGATCGCAGTCGGTATGGTCGTCGGTATGGCTTTTATGGCCTGTTTTACGGCAGAGATGCGTAAGCACGATCACGAGCAGCTGAGACAGGCTAATGCTCACAATATCCGTCTTCAGAAGGAACTCCATGAGCTCAGGCTCAGTAATTCCGTTAAGCACGCAGCCGAATGTAAGCAGATCGTTGAGATCCTCGATTACAGGACACCGGAGAAGGATGTCAATTTCGGAGGCTTCTGATGTGCGATCAAAAGAACTGTGAGAACTGTCACTCATTCAAAGAACATCCGAAGAGAGTCTTACTGTCAGACGGAGTCTGTTTCTTGATACCGTCGAAGCCTCAATTCGTAAGAAAGACAAACAAGTGTAGCCACTGGACGCAGAGAAAGGAAGATAAATGAAAGACTTAAATGAATTAGTCAAAAGGATCCTTGCAGAACACAAGGAAGCCAGAGATGACGATTTCAAGGTCATAGGCTATGTGATTAAGACTCTGAAGCCTGAAGCGATGCAGCTGACATTCGGCCAGGCATTATGGAACCATAGCAAGCTCGACCTTCCGTCATTCGAATCAATCAGAAGAACACGTCAGAAGATCCAGCACGATCATCCGGAGCTCCGTGGAGAGCTTTACCTCAAGAGAATGGAAAAGCAGACGGAGTTCATTGAGAAGTATTCGGAGGTGAGCTGAGATGTTTATTCAATTACATGGCGTTAAAGGTGCTCGGATCCTGTTTAACGTGGATCACATCAGAGCATTTCAGGAGATCACTGACGATTCCAAATATGCAGTCAATAAGGCATCAGGAGCGAAGTCGCTCGTCCAGGTCGACGACAAACTGGTCCCGGTCAGAGATTCAATCACTCAGATCAATCACATCCTGAAGAATACAGGACTGTTCGGAACTTACTACAAGCTTCCGACTAAGGTTATCGGAGGTGCTGCAGATGAAAGATAAGGTTCTAAGATCAAATCTCACTCACGCTGTGGAGAGCTTCGCAAAAGAGCTCAGGGCTTACTCTAAGGACTCGCTGGTCTGTCAGATAACGATTATCACCAAGTCGACAGGAGTCGAGCAGGAGGGGGATTTTA